>Ga0068860_100000864_pt1 | contig 33675 bp, 26 predicted proteins | sample KBSSwiS32_FD_66597 | JGI IMG/M metagenome (GOLD analysis project Ga0068860, IMG submission 66597) | Switchgrass rhizosphere microbial communities from Kellogg Biological Station, Michigan, USA - KBS Switchgrass S3-2 | ecosystem: Host-associated > Plants > Roots > Rhizosphere > Soil ... | reverse complement strand
GACGGCTACCTGCTCACCGACCTCGGCAGCAGCTACGGCACCAAGGTCAACGGCCGCGCCGCTTCGACCGCCGAGCTTCGCCCCTTCGACCGCATCGCGATCGGCGAGACCGTGTTGGTCTTCGAAATGGATCATTCCTAACATGATCGACGTACCCCGCACCCTCGGCCCCTACCGGGTCCTCGAAGCGATCGGCCCGGCCGGCCCGGCGAGCGCGCCGCGCCTGTTCTCCGGCGTCGGCGCCGCCGGCAGCGGCATGGTGATGCTCAAGGTGCTGCCCCCCCGGGCGGCGGCGAGCGCCAACCCCGAGCGCTTCGAGCGCGAGGCGGCGGCGATCGCGGCGCTCTCCCATCCGAACGTGCTCACCTTGTACAGCGCCGGCCGCGAGGGGGACACGTTCTACCTCGCGTTCGACTTCGTGAACGGCCGGACGCTCGAAGCGCTACTCAAAGAGCGGCGGCTGTCGCTGCAAGAGGCGATCAACGTCTTCAAAGGAATCTGCCGCGGTCTTCAGCATGCGCATTCGCGGGGAGTGCTGCACCGCGATCTGACACCACGGAACGTCTACGTCTCGGACGACCTGCAAACCGTCAAAATCGCCGACTTCGGGCTCGGCCGCACCGAGGCGGGCACCCTCACGGGCACCATCGCGACCAGCGAGATCACCTTCTCCGCGCTCTACTACCAGGCGCCGGAAGCGGTGGAAGAGAAAGCGAAAGCCGACGTGCGCTCCGACCTCTATTCGGCCGGCGCGATCTTCCACGAGATGCTCACCGGCCGCGCGCCGAGCAATCGCTTCGGCCTGCCGAGCGGCGTCAACAGCGAGGTCCCCTCCTCGCTCGACATGCTGGTCCTGCGATGCGTCGCGCGCAATCCGGACGAGCGCCCGCCGACCGTTGGTGCCCTGCTCACCGAGCTGGGCGGCCTGGAAGAGGATCTCCGCCTCCGCCTGCTCTCCGAAATCCGCGACTTCCAGACCATGCACCTGCCTGCCCAAGGCGGCGGCAAGAAGCTGATCTGGGTCGTCGTCGTGGTCCTGGTGGTCGCCCTCGCGGTCACGGCGGCGCTGCTGCTCAAGTAGCGGAGTAAGATCTTTCCGATGGACGAGATCGAAGATGGCTGGCCGATCGAACCGGACCTGCGGCCGGAAGAGAGAGTCCCCGACGATCTTCCCTACGAGTCGACCGATCCCCACGACCTCGATCTAATCCGCTGGCTGCTGTCCCACACGCCCGGCGAGCGCTTGGCGATCGCCGAAGGGTGGGCGCAAGGGGTGTTGGCCCTCCGCAATGCCAAACGATCCGGGTAAATTCTTCGAAATCCTCGCCGCGCTCACCCGCCACGAGGTGGACTTCATCCTGGTCGGCGGACTGGCCGCTATTGTTTCGGGCGTCCCCATCGTCACCGTCGACGTGGACATCGTACCGAATCCGTCCGACAACAATCGACCACGACTTCTTGACGCCTTACAGGAAATCGAAGCCCATTACCTCGATCCCGCCGGACGGCACATTGAGCCCGACCTCGAAAAGCTAGCCACGCTGCGCATTCAACGGCTGGTCACTCGCTTCGGCATTCTCGACGTGCTGGCGAAAATCGGACACAACCTCACCTATCCGGATCTTGTCGATAGAACCCACTGGATCGAGGTCGCCGATATGCGCCTCCGCGTGCTGGACCTTGAGATGATCATCCGTTCGAAAGAAGAAGCGAATCGCGAGAAGGATCGCGCGACCCTCCCGATGCTCCGAAGCGCACTCCGACTTGGGCGTGAGTGATTGCCGGCGTCATCCTCAAAACGTCCGGCCCAAGAAGAAATAGTAGTTGTGCCGCCCGCGCTCGCCGAGGCCGTAGGCGAGGTAGATCGGGCCGACGTAGGTGCTGGCTCCGGCGAACAGGCTGCCGCTCATGCGCAACGGGCCGGTGCCGAGGTCGCTGCGCTCCGACCAGGTCTTGCCGGTTTCGAGCGAGATCCCCACGAAGAGCTTCTGCCCGAGCGTTTCCGCCTTGCGATACGCCTGAATGCGCGCCAACACCATCTGGTCGCCGGCGAACTCGCCCGGCCGGTAGCCGGAGAGCGAGAACAGGCCGCCGAGCGTGTAGGGCGGAAACACCCGTCCCTCTTCGAACGAATAGCCGGCCTCGACGCCGCCGACGATCGTGAACTTTCCGAACGAAAGCGCGTCCTGCGCTTCGATCGAGGCGGTGCTCGCGGCCGAATCCGCGCCGAGCTCCGGGAACGACCGATCCAACACGACCGACCCCGCGTAGCCGTGGCTCGGAAAGCTCGCGTCGTCGAGGCGGTCGACCGCCAGCCGCGCGAACCCCCGGCCGTCCTGCGCCTTGATCCGCGAGAGGTCCGCGCCCACCCGCGGCTCGGCCCGCAACCGTTCGACCTCGACGCCGAAGCGCAGCTCGCCCCAATCCGAGATCTCGCGCCCGACGTCGAGACCCGCCAAGGAGCTCGCGACGCGGAACGAGCCGAGCACCTGCTCCCCGTCGGCGATCTCTAGGTTCCTCTTGCGATACGCCGCTCGCGGCGCCACGAACCACCGCCCCGACCCGAACGGCTGGTACAGCTCGGTCTCGAAGCGCTGGTTCTCGCCCAGCCGGACGTCGGTGCGCCACTCGGCGCCCCAGCGATCCACCGAGGTCGCGGTGTAGCGCATCGCGAAATCGAAGCCGGTCGAGCCGCGGAAATCGTCGTGCAGATTGAGCCCGAACCGGAGGAAATTCGGTCCCCAGCTCTTCGCCTTGGCGTCGATCACGAGCAGCGTCTTGCCCTCGATCTCTTCCAGCTCGAAGCCGATCTGATCGAACAGGCCGAGGCCGTAGAGCCGATCGAGGTCCGAGCGGAGCGTCTCGATATTCAACCGCTCCCCCGGTCGCGTCGCCATGCGGCGGCGGATCACTAAAGGAGACACCGCCCCGTCCGAGCGGATCTCGATCTGCGCGATGCGCGGTCCGCCGTTACGAAGCGACTCCGGATCCGATCCGCGCGCCTCGTCGTGCCGGGCTTCCCATTGCGCATATTCCGCCGCCGGCAGGGCGAGCGCGGCGAGCCGAGGGGCCAGCGCCTCGGCCGCTTGCCGCCCGCCGGCGAGCGCCATTTCGAAGCGATCGAACTGCGCCGAGCCGACGTCCATCTGCGGCACCAGCAAAAGGTCGTCGGGCCCGAGCGATCGCTTCCGCTCCTCGGTCGTCTTCCTGACCAGGATCGTGAACACCTGGTTGGTGATCGACACCGGCGAATCCAGAGTCGACGGGTCGCCAAGCGGCTCGCTGATGTCGACCACGATCAGCCGATCGACTCCCATCTGTCGCGCGACCTCGACCGGCAGGTTGTCCGCGACGCTGCCGTCGATCAGCTGCCGCCCCTCGCGCTCGACCGGCGAAAACACCCCCGGCACGGCCATGCTGGCCCGCAACGCCAGGACCAGATCGCCGGAGCTCATGACGACCGCCTCGCCGGTGCCGAGATCGGCCGCCACGGCGCGAAACGGGATCGGCAGCGCATCGAAATCGCGAATCGTCGCCGTCTCAAGCGTGAGCGAGCGGAGGATCAGATTGAACTTCTGCCCCTGAACCAACCCCCGCGGCACGCGCAGCCGTCTGTCCCGCACTCCTACCTGAAATTTGAACAGCAGCCCCTGGTCGTCCTCCTTGCGGCGAAACGACTGCTTGTCGCGCGACGTGGAGTCGTCGAACGCCGCTTTCCAGTCGACGTCGCCAAACGCCTTCTCGATCTCCGCGGGTGTGAGCCCCGAGGCGTACAACCCTCCCACCACCGCCCCCATGCTGGTGCCCGCGATCGCATCGATCGGCACCCGCATCTCCTTGAGCACCTGAAGCACGCCAATGTGCGCGATTCCCCGCGCCCCGCCGCCCGAAAGCACCAAGCCGACCCGAGGTCGCGGCGCGACCGAGGCAGGTGCCTGCGCGAACGAAGGTATGCACACCCCGGCCGTCAGGCAGATCGCCCACACTCCGAACCTTCGCCCTATGCACACTGGGTGGCGCTCCGATCCCTCTGAATCCAAAAAGAGAAGGCTCCTTGTGGGGCCTATCTTAGCGTTTCCGGGAAGGAGGGCTGGGAGGCGCTGGGGCGGTTCGCGGCCTGGGGGGGACGATTTCACGGAGAGTGGCCATATAGGTATTTGTGCCCACCTGGCACTCTCTTTCGGCTATAATCCCAGCCAAACCAGCTCGGTGCCTTTTAACTGTGCGTTGTTCGAAGGAGATTGGAAAATGCTCAATCGGCGCTCGATCTTGACCTGGGCCGGCATGCTCGCGGTGGCAGCCATGGCCCCCGCTATGGCCCACGCCCAAATCTGCACGCTCACGGCAGGGGGAGCTACGTACGGGATTCCGGCGGCGTCTCACTATGACGGCACGCAAACCTCGAACTTCACCGGAGTCGGCACCGGGGACTATGTCTTCGAAGACGGCTGGTGGTTCCGCGTCTCGGGAGACACCCAGGAGTCTTTCTTTCCGCCTCCCACCACGACGACCTGTGCCGGCGCCGCCGGAACCATCACCTGGGCGGACGTCAATGCCCGCGGCTTGTTCAGCGCGTCCAATACGCTGGCCCTGACGAGCCCGGGCGCCAACATGGGCGAGGTGATCTTGACCATGTCGATCACCAACCTGAGCGCGGTCAACCCGCTCGTGATCGCCCTGTTCCATGGGGTGGACTTCGACGTGAACGGCTCGGCCGGCACCGACAACGGAACCCTGTTGAACCCGAACAACTACATCCGCATCACCGACACGACCGCGGGCGCGGCGGAGCACAAAGCGTTCAATCCACCGGCCGATGCCTTCCTGGTGAGGCCGTTCGCCGCGACGACCGACGTGTTCGGTCTGCTTGGTGACACGGCGGTCACCAACTTCGACAACTCGGGGCTGCCGGCCACCAACATCGATTACACCGGTGCGTTCCAGTGGAACCTCACCATTCCGGCCAGCGGTACCGCGTCTGTCAGCGTCGCACTGAACGCCAACGCCCCGCCGACCACCCCCGTCGAGCTCACGGGCTTCTCGGTCGACTAGACTCCCGGTCGCGACCGGGCATCGGCAAAGGCCTAAGGGACGCAAGTCCTTTGGGCCTTTGTTGTCTTTGTTCGGGTTGCCGTCCCCCACACCCGCCGGCCCTTCTCCAGGTGGAGGGGCGGTACAGCCTCAATCCCCTACGCCCCCTTCCTCCCCCGCAATTGTGGCGGCGGCGCGGCCTCTTCCTCGTCGGCGGGAGCCTCCGGCAGAGCCGCGGCTTGCGCCCTCTTCTCCCAGTCGGGTTCGGAGAGAACGTCGACGAATTCGAGCAGGGTGGCGCGGATCATCTTCCGCAGCTCGCGGCGGGCGCGGCGTTCGTCGCTCGGGGTCTCCTCGATCGGTGCCGCGGCGGGCGGTTCGACGCCGAAACCGGAGGTGCGGGCCATTCGCTTGCGGTAGGCGGTGTAGACGGGGCCCCCTTCGAACGCGTAGGCGGGAACTTCGAACGCGCGGTCGAAGAACTCCATCGGATCGACCCGGGCGACCGCGAGGATCGCCAGCAGGTGATGGAGCTTCAGCTCGATCTCGCCGTTGAGCAGCAGCCGGGTATGCCCGCGCACGCGGCCCAGAGCCCGGTCGATGTCGCGCCGGGTGAGCTTGCGGGTCTTCAGGATCTCGTCGAGCAGGTGCCGCGAGCGCGCCAGATAGACGTCGATCTCGCGCTGGATCTCCTCGCGCTCGACCATCTCTTCGGCGCTGGCGTCGGCCGGGAACTCCGGCTTGTAGCCGGGATCTTCGTCGCCGTCCGTATCCGATCTTTGAAGGCTCTTCGATTCTTTCGCCGTTTTCATGGACCGAACCATATCCGGGGTGTGCTCCTCTTGCCAAGGGTGGCCGGCGCTTGTTGTGCGACAAAAGCGGGCAGATGGGTCTTGAATCCCGCGGCCGGAGCGGGTAGTTTCTCGGTCGACGGCGAGGGCGAGCAGAAAAAAGACGGGCGGCTGCAACCGCCCGTCGGAACGTCAAACGTCTGGATCGGGGATCAAGCCGGGGCGACTTCGACTTGAACCTTACCCGCTTCAGCCTTCGCCTTCGCCGCCTCCTCTTCCTTCTTCTTCTTGCTCTTGCGCGGCCGGCCCTTCGGCTGCAAGCCGTAGCGGATCAGCTCGGTGCTCTCGAAGCCGTAATGCGCCTGGAGGTCCGCCGCGAACCGACGGAAGATCTTGTTACCGTCCGCTGCCAGGTCTTTGCGCACCTTGACCACCCGGGCAAGCTCCGCGCGATGGTTCTCAGCCTGCTCGTTGAGACTCATGAGCTCGCTCATCTTTTGACCGAGCACCTCGTGCCTCGACGCTGCGGGGCCGATCGCTTCCAACACGGGTCTGGCGTTTTCGACCATCACGTTCCAGGAGTTCGCGAGGTCGGCGTAGAACTTCTGTCTCATAAAGCCTCCTTCAAAAATGCCGTTCGGCAAAATGCCGGCGGCAAGAGAAGTTTCGAAGAACAAGCCACGAATCGACCGGCTCGACCAAGAATTTGTGGGTGGCACCGCCAATCTCCCGGTCGGACTCCAAATTTCCTGGCGAAAACCTGGAATCCGCTGGCGAAAATCTGAACTTCGCTGAAAGAAGCCCAAATCTCCTGGCTGAAGCTCCACCACGAAGTTTGGAGCGCAACCAGCAAATTTGGGATTTTCGCCAGGAGATTTGAAGCTTCACTCGCGCATTTGAAGTTTTCGCCAGGAAATCTGGAGTTCCACCAGCAGATTTGACCGTTCGCCAGAAAAGTTGGGATTTTCGCCAGGAAATTTCGGGCTTCACTCGAAGATTCGGCGCACCACCGGCAAATCTGAAGCTCCCCCAAGGTATCCAGCCGTTCCCCGAGAGGTCGGGCGACCTGCCGGGTCATTCCCCCGCTCGCCGAGAGTGGACCGGGCGGGACCGAGAGGCTCACGGCGCAACCACCTTTTTCCTGCCCCGGTTGCCGCAGTTGGCGCTTCGGTGCGCGAGAACGAGCGACGTCCGTTGGGGAAGACGTCGCGGCGTTGGCGGGAAGAACAAGGTCGAATTGCATCGGGGACAGATTCTTGGCCCATATCCAGATACAAGTCAAGCCCTCAAGACAAATTCACCATGTTTTTCTGCCCAGGCCCCCACCATCGGATCGTTTGGACTTGCCACACGAGCGTTTTCGCAGGCCAAACCACGAAGCCACGACTCCCGATGCTTGACGCATCCCGAAAATATCGAGTAAGTTGTCGAAATCGGCAACTCACGGCGCTCGATCCGCAGTTTTTCGTCCCGTAGCGGATCTGCGATGCTCATCTTCCGATCGCAACGCCGCGCGCGTTGCCCCCGCGGGCGCGGGGGCCAGGATGGTCCCGCCAGCGGCCCGCGGGCCGGGAGGAACCCCATGGTCCGTCCACGCCCCCTTACCCTGTGTGCCGTCCTTCTTCTCGCCACCTTCGCCGCTCCCCCTGCGAACGCCACTCCCCTCTCTTTTGCCGGCATTTGGAGCGAAGCGTTCAGGTCGATGGAACGGTGGCTTGGCCTCGAGACCGCGCGGAAGCCTGATTCGGCAGGTACGGTTCGCTGGATCGCAGCACCCGGTGGATGCGACATCGATCCGGCCGGCCACTGCAAGGATCAGCCAATTGTGGTGGTGATGCCGATCGAGAAGGTAAACGCCGATCGCTAAGAAGGACCGTAGACAGCCAGACTAGAGGAAAGAGCGCCCTTCCCTCGCGCTGGGGGCGGAGCTATGTCAGGATTGCCTTCCGAGATTTGAGCAGATACCTGGATGTGTGCTGATTCCGGGAGGGCCAATGGCGACGAACGAGCATTCGGCAGCTTGGCATCCGACGGCGGAGGCGATCGCACGATTCGTCGCGGGCCGGGTGTCTACCGACGAGCGGTCGCGGATCCTCACCCACGCGCTCCGCGGATGCGCCTCGTGCCGCGAAAAGTTGGCCCGCGCCTCGACCCTTTTCGGTCGGCCGGATCTCGCGCCGGAGGCCGAAGACTTCTACGACGCGGCGATACTTCGGGCGTTCGCGACGGCGAAAGCCTTCGCTAACGCATTGGCCTTGGCGCGCCGCGAATCGAAAGAAGAGATCGCCGAAACCTGGGGCGCAGAGATGATGCCGCTGCCCAAGGAGGAGCCGATCGAGAGATTCGCCCAGGCCGAGGGGTGGCTCGATTGGGCCCGCGACCAGCGGCGGAAAAGCCCGAAGCGCGGCCTGCTTGCTGCGATCCTCGCCTCCTGCCTGTCGGACGCACTCGAACCGACCGAGCATCCTCCTCAAACGGTAAGCGACCTCCGAGCAGAGTCCTGGGCTGAGGTAGGAAATTTCCACCGCCTGCTCGGCAACCTGCGTTTGGCGGAAGGCTGCTTCCTCAAAGCGCTGAGCGGCAGCGAAGCCGAGGGAGTCTCGTTCGACGCAATGGCCCGGATGCTCGAGCCGGTGACCGCTTTCCTGGGCGAGCAGCGCCGATATGCCGAAGCGGACGACCTGTTAGCACGACTCGAAGGCGGCTATCTAGAGAGAAAAGAATTCCACCTGGCAGGACGAACCAAGCTCCGACGTGGACTCTTCGCTCGCCGGGCGACCCACGTTGTAGAGGCCCAGGAGCATCTCTCCGGTGCCTTGCGCCTTCTCGATCGGACGCGAGAGCCGGAGTTGGGCCTCGTGGCGGCGCACAACCTCGTTCTCCTCGCGAACGATCTCGGTGAGCACGACGTCGCCCTAGAAGCAATCAGGCGTTCCCGTCCCCTCTATTTCGCCTACGGAGAACCCAGCGACCAAGCGAAGTACCACCAACTCGAAGCGAAGCTCCTCGCCTCGCAGGGCTTCTTCCTCGGCGCTGAGCCCGCCTACCGTCGGGCGATCCGGGCTCTCGCGGACCTGGGGCTTAAGGACGACGCCGCCGTCGCCACCCTGGAACTCTGCGCCGTCTGGGTCCGCTTGGGCAAGACCTCCGACGTGAAATCCGAAATCGAGAAAGTCGTCCGCCACTTCCGCGCCGCCTGCGCCGGCCCCGAAGTCCTCGCCGCGCTCGGCCTGCTGCGAAAAGCCGCGCGAGCGGAGGCGGTGACCGTGGCGCTGCTGGAACAGGCTACGGCGGCTGTTGAGCGGCGGGGGGCGGGGCGGGGGCGGTAGGATGCTCCCGAGGTTTTTCTGTCCCTCTTGACTCACTACTAAGAAAGCGCTAGCATCATTGGCTTCTAGAGTCTTTAGCCACCCAAGGATACCTTCTTAATGTACTCGAACGACCGCTTCAGAGATATCACTGATATGGAGTTCTTTCTCTTCGGAGGTGTTCCCGAAACTCCAGAACCCGTATTCGAAAGAGACATTCAATCACATTCCGAACTTCATCGGACTCGAGGTGCGCAGCATAACCGCAGAAGCGGGCATGTACATTTCGCGGGCGAAATCCTGGAGACCTTGTCAGTGTCCCTGGATGCCGATCCTATATTTGGCTCAATTTCGGAACAAGAATAGTGTGCCTTCCTATCTCACCTTTTCGCCAAAGTTAAGAGAGATCACCTTTTCCGAAGGTCCCATTCCTCCGGCAAGGGAAGTCATCTCTAGGCCTTATCGCACGAGCCCGGTCTTCCCTGTATTGCCGACCGAAAGCTTAGCCCCCGGTTTCTCAGGGCAAACCTTCCTGGGCTTCTTTGCGTACGACCGCGCTTTCTCCGCGATCGGTCGGCTGCTCCGGCAACTCCCCCCGGACATGCTTCCAAACATGTGGTTTAGTCATGGCTTCGCGTCTCTACTGATTTTCGAGCGCGCCAAGGATCGCCTATCGATTCCTGAACTACTCTCCCAGTCCGACCTCCGAGCATGGGAGATTTGGACCCTCAATGACAACGTTGTGCACCACCAAATCGATTGCTTCGTTGCTCCTCCTGCAGACGTATCTATTCCCTCCTTGGAGATCGATGATTTTACTGCATTACCTTCCGATCTCCGGCAGGTGTTGTCGGAGTTTAGCCATTGTATCTATACCGCCCTCGAGCGAAGTGCCCATTATTATCCCGGATACATTCGTCCGTTGTGTAGCCTGATCGAATCAATCAACTATATTATCAGCGAGATTCAGTTTCTCGGCAACACCAACCCAGGAACGGATCAAAACTTCCCAAGTTATCTCCGCGATAACCCGATCTCCCGCCAAAAGCGCCTTAACCAACGAACTGATCAAATCATACAACTCAACTCCGCTCTTTCATATGTAATATCACAATCCTTCGCTGGCACAATCCCAATTCTCGAGCGAGAATGCCAAGTCCAATCATATTCACTCCTAGGAATTGGTACGGCCTCCTTGGCCTTGTTCCGCTTTTCTGAGTTTGTTCAGAACGTTTTCATGAAGCACCCAATCGACATGGCGATTGAAAAGAAATTTCCTTCTCTTGAAGGAACCAACATCTTCCCAAGCATGAGGGACTTTCGACCTGCTACCTGGGATCACGCCGATTTTCATATCGACACACACCTTGCTGGAATAGAGACTCCTCCCTTTCGACCGAAACTTGTTTTCTATAGTGGCCGACTAGGTTTTAAGGAAGCAGAATTCTCCGTCACCGCTGCGCTCCAAGTAATATTTGGATCAGACTCCGCCCGCTGGAGCCTAATGACTCTAACCCACGAGCTTATGCATGCCCACGTCCGAGCTCTCCTTTCGGCCATCCTAAAAGCCACAGACGACCGCGAACTTGAAAAGGACTTTGCAAGATACTATTCCGATCTATATGCCTACCACAAACGTAAGGCAGGTCGATGGAAGCTTATCCAAAGTGTTCGATCTATGATTCTGAACTTCTTCGTCCAGAAGCGCGCATGCGAGGAGTTCATGAATGGTTCGGCAAAGACGTCATACGAAGCCACGGTAAATCAGCTTGACGTGAGGTTCCCCGAAAACCCGGACGCTCTCCGGCAATGGATGCGTGAAGATTTTCGCGACCTTAACGAGATCATGGTTCATGTCTGTGACTACCACTATTTTTACAATTCAAACGATGAGTTATATCTCGGCCTTTTGTGGGAATCTTGGTCAACCGTCCCGAGCGTACTTTCAGAGATTGATCATTACGTCTTCCGGAGTCTGGTTGCCGTCGCAACGAAGGAGCCTGGAGAGATTAAAGAGCGATTTGACTTATCCCTGCGAATTTTGACTCAAAATCTTGAGCAGATTCTGGATCGTAGGCCGCAAAACCCCGTCGTTGAATGTGCCCTGACCTTCCTCCGTGACCCTAATAGGCATGGATCACTACTTTTGCGATTCATCCCCGCCCTTTACCTGGCCGAGGTGACGCTCAAATTTCTCGTTTCGGGACGCATTCAGGCAGAACTCGTAAGCGGAGATAGTAACTTTGAGGTCGAAAAAGGAGAATACATTTATCACATCGAAACCGGCGAATTTCCGGGCTTTGATATCTCTAGCCCTGTAGGCTTTTTGGCGGACCGATTGCGAAGGTCTTTGAGAGGTATCTCCTCGTCTGTTGACGAAGAGCATGCGAGTGCATGGGTTCTCTTGGCATGCGCCTCCGTCGATGGCTCAAGGTCGGAATCATAAAGGGGAAATCAATGTTCCGCGACCGACATAGCTTTACGGCGATCTGTGTATCATCCAAGAGTCTTGATTCTGTAAGGAAGGCGATAGGGCTCCTTCCACAGGAGGCCCTTTCGAAGCCTGAGCGAGTCGCCGCTCAGAGTAAGGATGGCTTTGAGGCGTTTCATTTCTTGTTCCACTCTAGCGAGCGTTTTTCACGATCAACTGAACTTGACGATGCCAAGGTAGTTTGGAATGGTGTAGATTTGTATCGTTATGATATGTATGCTATAGGAATAGAGATCGTCAATACTTTCGTAGTTATCCTGGCTGCTCCCTTCTTCTCAATGGGAAAGAAGGTTTTTTCAATATTTTCCCGGAACGCAGTTGGCACAGGGCTTCAGTTTCACCAAGTTGCACTTGATTTACTCCAAGGAGCAATCCGAGCCGGCCGCCATGAGGGTGGTCTTGTCAGAGTTGTTGGGATGGAATTGATTGTACTTGGAGACGCCTCAGTTGACCGCATAGCCCTTTCGGGCACAGATGTTCTACATTCAGCACTGTTTGGCCGGTTTACTGATCTCGCGGAAGGCTCTTCAACCATCCTCTCTCCTCGTCGGTGTCGGCTTGTTTACGATGATCATCTTCGGCCACGTTTTGGGCTTTCTACTGATCGATACGGGAACTTCGTCTTTCGTGTCGGTAAGGATTCCGAGAACTTGGCGTGCGGTATGGACCTAATGAAATATCTCCACAGAGAGGACCTAATTAAGAGAACCTTCGCGTTTCCTCCAGCCAGGGGAAGTGAGAAAGACCACGAATTGCTTGACGAGGAGTAATGCGATGGCAATCCCCGACAGCGTGCTTCAGGATAAAGAGTTCGCTTCACAGGCTCTAGCGGACTATCTCCGCAACGGACAATTGGCGCTAATTATTGGCGCCGGCATTTCAAGTCAGCTTGGCCTTCCACTATGGTGGCAACTTGTTCACGGCTGCGCCGAGCGAGCTGGACTGGTCGATTTGATCGATGAAGCGACGGAAAAGACGCCTTCAGAGACGCTGCGCCAATTGATGGACAAAGTTGAGGACCGCATTGGTGACCAGGAAAAGTACAAGTCATTGGTAAAGGACGTACTGTATAGCGACGCCGAATTTACGGAGACCATCATACGCGAGCGCCTTCTGATTGCCATCGGAGCGCTTCTAATGAGTTCAAAGCGCGGCAAAATTGACATCGTGATAAATTTCAATTTCGATGACCTCCTTGAGAGATATTTATCCCTGCACGGTTTCGAGGCCCAGGTGATCGCGCGCATGCCGAGTATCTTGAGAGACAGCGACGTTACTGTCTATCACCCGCATGGGTTCTTGCCTAGCGAAGGCAAACTTGGAGCTCTTGAGAGTGACGCACTCGTGCTGAGCCAGTATTCGTACGACGACCTCTTGGGAGCCGAGACCAACCCGTGGAGACGTCTGATTGAATCCACGCTCTTATCGAAAATCGGTCTGTTTGTAGGTATCTCAGGTCAAGATCCTACCTTCGGTCCCCTGTTGGTCGCGGTGAAGAAACAAATCGCTCTAGAGAGGACCACGGGGTTTTGGCTCTTGGGGCCAAATGAACCAAAGTCATCCGACTTCGAGAAGCGAAACGTCATTCCTTTGCGCTTTGATTCTTATGATGAGATGCCTACATTTCTACTCCAGGTCTGCCAGCTTGCTGCACGCCGGTGAGTGCGAGTGTGTTTGGCTCGTCTACATTTGCGGTCGCCGAGCTAGGTGACGATTACTATATTCGGAGCCACGGCCGAGATGAGTTAGGGGCCGGAAGCGTTAAAGCCCTTAAGTACTGTGTAGCGAACTGCGTTGTTGGTAGCACTTTCAATTTGAATCCTGGCGCCCTGATAAACAACCTCGGTGCTTCCTTCGGGTGAAAGATCGTAGGAGAGATCCTGTGTCACCTTGGGAGTTGTCCAGTCGCTGCCGTACTCGCGAAACGTGAACCGGGCGATTCCGCCAGCGGCGCCCTGATACAGAAGTTCCTTGCGCCAGCCGGGGAGGTCATCAATGGGCTGATACTCAAGGACGTATCCCCCGGAGACATTTGCAAGGGGACGGCCACCCGCGGCGATCTGGACATTGTCGAAAGAACCGTCGTTGTCGGTGTCCTGAAGGCAGTAGAAGGCTGCGTCGTGGCCCTTGCAGTACTCCTTCCTTCCGTTCGTCAGCCGTATGGACGCTTCGAGGATCAGTCCCTTCGGGAGAGTCTTGCCCGACTGAGAGACACGGATGTCACTCTTGAGTCTGGCAAACTCGACTTCCGAGCGCTCGAATTCCGTGAAGAGCACGTCGCCAGTCCCCACTTCGGTTTCTGTGTTGAGGGCAGGATGGCTACCTTTGTTGACGCGGGTCGCCGAGTCACCCCAGAGAGGAAACGCGATCAAAAGTCCGAAGACTGTAAGCAGGGCACCCGACCAAGCTTTTGTCATTGAGTGGAACCTCACACCGACATCAAATCTGGCATATCGGACCTGCGAGGACCCTACCGCGCTTCAGAATTACCGTCAATGTCATGGCTAGCGGAGTGCTCTCTTCGCCTAGGCCGCCCGCCCCCGCCGGATTCCTCGGTTGCGGAAAGGGGATTCAAGGCCGAGCGCCTCTTCCCAGGCGGACTGCTAAATGGCGTGGGCCTCAGTGACGTACGAGATCGACCACCTTGACTCTTTCCTTGCAACTTTCATCGAGCGGAGGACGGCCATACACAACGAAGACCTTTTTGGTATCGGCAAGGGCCACGCCTCGCTCGCTTGTTTCCGCAAACTCCGTCTTGTCGTCGCGCAACGTGTACTTGGCGACGATCTCGCCTCTCCGGTCGTCAAATTCGTAGAGCAGGTCAGAGGGCGGATATGCCGGAGCGAGGAACACAGTGCGGCGTTTCGCCGAAACGGCGACCGCGACCGCGTCGGGTTCGGCGGGCCAGAGGTTCATAGTTGAGAGTGCTGGCGTGAGATAGGCCTGAAGACCGTCGGGAGAGAAGCTCGCGACGAACAAGTGCGCCGAGTCTGTGGAAACGGCCATGTCCTTCAGGAAATTTAGGTCGGAATCACGCTGTCGTGAGACGAAGACCGGCGCGGCCGCGTTTTCGACATTCCAGTGAAACAGGAGGCTCAGGCCCGACAACCCGCGCTCTCCGATGTAAAGGTGTGTCCCGCTATTGTCAGTGCGGAGCAACGGAAAGTAGTACGAATGAATACCCGTCGGCTCGCCGAAGGACGTCAGGACAGTGGTCATCAGCGGGCCGAGGACGAAGACCCGAGTCGATGGCGAGATCCCCGGAGGATTCTCGTTGACTGCGACGAAAAGCGCGTTCGAGGCATGAAAAGCGATGGAGACAACGCTGCCCGAGAGCCCGAAGGGTAGCCGATGTTCGCTGTATCGTCGGCTTCGAGTATTCAGGATACCAATGACGGAGCCAGCGGCCACACCTACCAGAGACCCGTCGAGGTTGACCGCCAGATCCCCTATACGACCCGCGACGGTATATCGCGCCACTACCTCCTCGCGTCGACTGTCGATCACCGCGAGCTGTTGTGTTCCGAGGTCTGCGAGATAGAGCTCCGGCAGGGTCGGGCTCCCGACGATCGGCCCCAATTCCGTGCTCTCCGAACCCTTGACCCAACGGTTCTCGTGACTACATCCACTCGCGACAAGTGCAGCGCACACAAGCGTTGCCGCACAACGCATGGCGATTCCTCCGAGGGATCCGATCAAGATCCGGAACTCGTCTCAGTTAGACACAGCCCTCATCTAACATTTCCTTAGAACTTCCGTCAATATTATGCACTACTTGACTGGTCCGTGGCGGAACGGAGACGCCCCGACGGCTAGCACCCGGATAGGATCGTGGTTGGGTACTGGAGCGTCTCTACCTACTTGTCCGATAGGTCGGGGTGGATCGTCAGGACCTCGTGGGGAAATCCGTCGAAGCGGCCCTCATCGAGAATTGCGGCGTCAGGAATACTGTAGAACCGCGATCTCGCGGAGCGCTTCCTCGATCGAGGAGGGGCCGAGGCGCAGAGGAACGCCTTCGAGGTCGGTTTGGGAGATGACGGTTCGAGGCACGAGCACCTTTCGTACCTTCTCATGGATCGTACCCCTCGGCCGGCCGCAGCAGCAAGGCCGGGAAGTCACGATCGATTAGGGACGCTCGCGCGAGCCGCCCGGACTTCAGGCCATCGCGTCGGGCGCCGGTGCCGCCGCGTCGGGCCTCTTCGCTTCCACGGCGGCCGAGTAGAGCATCGAGAGCGCGGTGTAGAGCACCACCCCGACGACCAGCCAGCGCATCGCGACGAGGTTCAGGCTCTTGACGATGAACGCCGCGATCAATACGGCGGGGACGCCGCCCAATGCGAGACCGAGCGTCGCCCGCAGGCTATAGCGCCCGCTGCGGATGAACTTGGTGCTCCCCACCGGCATGAGGAACGCGCACGAGCCCATCATGATCGGAAACGCGGCCTTGAGGTCCATACCGAGAAGACTTACCAGGATCATGCACGGGCCGTAGAGCCCGACGCCGACCTCCATCAGCGCGCCGAGGACGAAGTTGCCCACCAGGCCCGCCCCAAGCCGCCAGCCGGCGAGGCTCAACGTGGCGCCGCCCGCCGGGGTGATCTTGAAGATCTGCAGCAGGAAGATGGTGGCCGCAACGAGCAAAGCGAGCCCCATGGCGATCCGGATCTTTCGCCGCGACGCCCGCGCCACGACCCCCGCGCCGAGCCACGACCCGAGGCATGCGGCTACGATCATGAGCACTAAAGTGACCATGTCGACGGAGACGATGGCGATGAAGATGTACGCCTGGGCGATGGTCGCGAGCGTGTGGCCCACGTTCAGCGTGCCCGGAATATTTTCGTCCGGGACCAGGCTGCGCAGCTTGAGCACCGCGGTGGTGGGCGCAAACGAGCCGATCCCCAACGTGTCGAAGAAGGAGGTGACGAAGCCGAGCGCCACCTCGAAGAGGGTGGGCTTAACCTCCGGACCGGCCGCGGCGAGGCGCGCCCGGCGGACGGCACCGGCCAGCGCGGAGACGTAGAGGACGCCGATGGCGCCCAAGGCGACGAATAGCGCGAGTTTCATGGCCGGCAATACTACGCGTTCCACGCTCCCCAAGCGACCAAGCCAAGTACCACCAGCGCCTTCGGTTCCCGCCTCAGGAAACTGAGCCGGGAGTCACGGGCTCTCCAGCCGCTCGAGCTGCGGCAGCGCGTCAAAGTGGCGGTCTCGATCACAGAGCGTCAGCCCGTGCTCGGTTACCAGCGCGGCGATCCAGAGGTCGTTTGTCGGGATCGGCGTGCCCTGATCTTTGAGCTGACGGTAAAGGCTCGCGTATTGCCGGGTGGTCGCCTCCGTCGGCCATAAGATGCCGACTCCGGGCTTGTCGAGGAAGCGCTGCAGAGCCCTCTCGTTTTCGCGGCCTTTGGTGCCGAGCGAGAAGCCGGCGCGCAGCTCTGCGACGACTACGAAGGGGAGGAAGATCGACTCGGCCCGCTCTAGGAGCAACTCAAGCTCGGCATCGCCTCGGCCGAGATCCGAGAATCGGTTCGTGTCGAGGGCGATTCTCAACGCCACAGCTCGGGATCGATCTTCCTCTGCTCCTCGAGGGCGCGATCCACTTCCGGATCTTCGATCCAGGTGCCGGCCACGTCGCTCAGGTCCCGGCGCTTGAGCCCCTCTCCTCGAAGCGCGAAGGCCTGGAGCAGCGCTTCGAGGGCGACCTCGTTGAGGCTCTTCTTCTCTTCCTGCGCTCTGTGGCGCAAGGCGCGGTCGAGATGAGGCGGCACGTTGCGGAGGGTGTACTGCATGCAGGCAGTTTAGGCTTTCAATGCAGGCACGTCAAGGTTCGCGCCGCGAGGGCCGGGTCCGCATGGCCCCGGGATTCCGAAGCCGTTCACTTCCAGTCCTCGATCCGCGACGGAGGCGGCTCTTTTCGAGGACGCTGGCTCGCTGGCGACATCAAATCGCGAGCGCCCGAACGGGACTGTGATTATTACTTATTTGAATCACGTGATTCACAAGCTATCCTTCGAGTGGCCGAACCCACGCTCGCGTTCAACTTTCCAAATTTCCGAATCGACGAGGCTCCAAATTCTTGGAGGTCCGAGCGAGTTCCTCGAGGGAGAGTGACATTCCGCTGGCATACCTCCTGCTTGGCCGTTGTTGCTCAGGAGGTAAAAGAAAAATGCCCAAGCAGGTCCTCCGGTGGAGCCTTTCCATTTTGCTGGCGGCTCTCTGCGGCGGCTGTAACGACTCGCCGAGCGAGCCGCGCGGCGGCTCGGTCGAGCTGCGTCTCGCCCTATCCCAGGAGAGCGTGAGCTCTTCAGGCCAGCTCGACTGGACGCTCGAGCTGACCAATCGGAGCTCGCAGACCGTTCGCTACGATTTCGTCTCGAGCTGCCAATTCAATTTCAAGGTTTTTCGCGGCGCAGAGCTGATCTGGGACGACAGCTTGCAGCAGATCTGCCTCACCGCCTTGACCTCGATCGTCCTCGAGCCCGGGGAATCCCGGTTTCGCACGGGGTCTTGGGAAGTGCGCGATGCGAACGGGGGCGTGCCGCCGGGTCCGTACGAAGCGCGGGGCGAGCTCCTGACGGAGCCGAGGGTAGAGAGCCGATCCGTGCCGTTCCGCGTGCAGGGTTGAGCTCTCGGGGTGGGGGGCGAGGCCGCCGGTGATGCCATTCCGGCCGCACTTTCGGGATCGACTCGGTCGATAGTATCGGAGTCGCGCCGCGAGCCTTTCAGTCTCCCGTCTCCCCCACCTCCACCGGCTGCGCCGCCGTTTGCCGCCGCGCCGGGACTTCGCGCCGTTCCGTGCGTCCCGGCTCCGCCGCAATCCCCGCGGCCGCCGCGAACGCCGGTGCGGCATCTCCCGCTCCCTGTTTGCCGAAGCCGGTGATCAGCTGCCAGGCGCGCTGGAGGTCGTCGCCGAAGATGACCAGCAGGTCCCCGGGCTGGGCGGTTGCGAGCGAACGCTCGATCGCCTCTTGCTCCTCGTAGACGCCGGGGACGATGCGCTCTTCGGCGAGACCGGCTTCGATCAGGCCTCGGCGGAGGATCTCCCCCACTTCCCCGACTTTCCGGCCGCGCTTGTTGTCGTCCTCGCGGAGGATGATCAGGTCGAAGGCGGGAGCCGCTTCGCGCGCCAGGTCCAGGATGTCCTCGTCGCGACGGTCTCCGGGCGCGGAAATCACGCCGATCCGCCGGCCGCGAACGGTGAGCGCGAGGATCGTCTTGGCCACCGCCGCCATGCCGTGGGCGTTGTGGGCGTAGTCGAGGATCACGCGGAACGGCAGCTCGTTGTAGAAATTGAGTCGGCCGGGCGCCTGGAAGAAGTCGGTCGAGAAGGTGCGCAGGCCGAGGCGGATGTTTTCGAGCGAAACGCCCATGCCGAGCGCGATGCCGGTCGCGAACATGGCGTTCTGCACGTTGTGGAGCGCGTGGCCGTCGACCGTCGCCGGGATCTGGTGCGCCCAGAGCACCGGCACGTGCTCCTCGCCGTCGTAGAGCGCGATCAGCCGGCCGTTCAAGCTCTCTTCGAGCGCGATCGCGCGCCCTTTTTCGCGCACGTGACGGCGCACCAGTTCGTTAGTCGGCTCCATCGTGACGTAGATCGGCTGAGCCGGGCTTTCGGCGGCCATGCGCGCGACGCGCGGGTCGTCGGCATTGAGGACGCAATAGTCCTGCGCCACCTCGACCACCACCTGTTTGATCTCCGCCAGGTCGTCGAGGTCGTCGACTCCCCCGATTCCCAAGTGGTCCGAGGCGACGTTCAACACCGCGCCCACTTTGCATTTGCGCCAGCCGAGTCCGGAGCGGACGATGCCGCCGCGCGCCGATTCGAGCACCGCGGCGTCGACCGTCGGATCGCGCAGCACCAGGTGGCTCGCCCATGGGCCGGTGAGGTCGCCGCGCACGGTGAGCTGGCCGTCGATGTAGACGCCGTCCGAGGTCGCCATGCCGACCGTCCAGCCGGCGAGCTTCAGGATATGGCCGACCATCCGGGTGGTGGTGGTCTTGCCGTTCGTGCCGCTGATCGCCGCGATCGGAATGCGATACGGCGTGCCGGGCGGAAACAGCAGGTCGATCACCGGACCGGCGACGTCGCGCGGCGTCCCTTCGGTCGGGCTGGTGTGCATGCGGAAACCGGGCGCGGCGTTGATCTCGACGATCGAGCCGCCGACCTCTTTGTAGCTGCGCGAGATGTCGGGCGAGATGTAGTCGACGCCGCCGACGTCCAGGCCCACCGCGCGCACCGCCCGCTCGGCCATCACGCGGTTGTCGTAATGGATCGCGGCCGTGCGATCGATCGACGTGCCGCCGGTCGACAGGTTCCCGGTCGAGCGGAGATAGACGATCCTTCCTTCTTCCGGCACCGATTCGAGCGCCAGGCCGACGCTTTCGAGCAGGCGGAGTGCCTGGTGGTCGACCTCCAGGCGGGTCAACACCTTCTCGTGGCCGACGCCGCGGCGCGGGTCGCGGTTGACCTGCTCGATCAGCTGCTCGACGGTCGAGACGCCGTCGCCCACGACGTGCCCGGGCACCCGCTCCGCCACCGCGAGCACCTTGCCGGCGACGACCAGGATCCGATAGTCGTTGCCCGACTGGAAGGTCTCGACGATCACCGTCCCCGATTTTTCCTCGGCCTTGCCGAAGGCGATCTCCACCTGCTCGGAGGTGGTCAAATTGATCGACACTCCCCGGCCGTGGTTGCCGTCGAGCGGCTTGACCACCACCGGGAAACCGAGCTTGGCGGCCGCCGCGACCGCCTCTTCGGCGTCGTAGGCCAGCTGTTGGCGCGGCACGGGGAGGCCGAGGTCGTGAAGGATGCGGTTGGTCAACTCCTTGTCCGAAGCGATTTCGACCGCGATGTGGCGCGTCTCGCTGGTCACCGTCGCCTGGATGCGGCGCTGGAACTTGCCGTGGCCGAGCTGCACGAGCGAGCGGTTGTTGAGCCGGATCCACGGGATGTCGCGCTCTTCCGCCGCTTTGACCAACGCCGCCGTCGACGGCCCGAATGCCCGCCGCTGCGCCAGGCGGACCAGCCGCTCCAGGTGGTGGTTGTAGTCGAACGGATCGGGATCGTAGGCCTCCCGATCGGGCGGCAGGAGGGTCCGGAGCAGCTGGAACGCCAGCTCGCCGGCACGCAGGCCGACGCTCTCTTCCATGTAGCTGTAGATGACGTGGTATTGCCCCTCGGGCAGGCCGCGCGACCGCGTCTTGCCGTAGGTCACGGGTGTTCCCGCGAGGCACTGGAATTCGAGCGCCACGTGCTCCAGGACGTGGCCCATCCAGGTCCCCTCGTCCTCGACCATCCGGCGGATGAATCCGCCGGCCGAGTCGTACGAGCAGGTGTGCTCCGAAAGCGAAGGCATGACCGCGAGCAGCCGCTCGACGAACCCGGGCAGCTTGGCCGTCGGGAACTGCTCCAGCTCCATCAAGTCCATCTTCAACCGGATCACCGGCCGAAGGGCGTACAGGTTGGGGCCACGGTAGACCCGCGTTTCCAGGATCTTCATGCCACGCTCCGCTCGCAAGAATAAGGCGACTGCTTTCTAGCATGCCTTGGCGTCCGGCGCGAGTCGGGATATCCTATCGGGCGCTCATGCGTATTCGGACCCTCGGGCTCATCGTCGCCGCGTCGTTTGCGGCGCACTCCGCCACCGCTTCGGTCGGAGCGGATTTAGGCCGCCCGCTGCGGTTGATCGCCCCGTCCGCGGCGATTCCGATGATCGCCGGCGAGACCGCGGAGCTCGAATGGGGGCCGCTCGCCTCGTTCTTGGAGCTGCCGCACGTCAACGAGTGGGAGGCGTTCCTGTCGCTCGACGACGGCGCCACCTATCCGATCCGCATCACGCCGCACCTCGATCGCGACCTGCGCCGGATCTCCTGGCAGGTGCCGGAGTTTCCGTCGCGCGCGGCGCGATTGCTGCTCCGCTTCGGCGACGAGCGGCGCGAGACCTCGATCGAAATGCCCCATCGCTTCGTCATCTTGCCGGGCATCGAAGGAGCGTCGCGGATCGCGGCGACCCGCAGCCTGTCGGCGGAGTCCTACCGGCTCGGCGAGTCGGCCCGGCCGGGCGAGCCGGGCGTCGTCCTCTGGGTCGAGGGCTCCCGCCGCGGCGGCGACCTGGTCCGCGTCGAATCCGTCGCACCCGACGCCACCGAACGCCTGCGCGGCCCGATCGCGCTCGAAGCGATCAATCCGGAAGCCGAGGAGGCTCCGGACTCGGGCGGCAAGACCCGTTTCGCGGCAGCGGCCGCGACCACCGCTTTCGTACCCATACCCCCGGCGGCGCTCCCGACGGAGCCCGAGCGGGCGGCCTTCATTCCGCTATCCCCTCTCCTTCAGACGCTCCGTTCGAACCAGTGAAAAGACGCGGAACCGCTTCCGCTCTTTGACCCAAAGTTCGAACGCCACCTCGGCCCGAGATCCTTGGATCTCGGGGTCGACGTGCGCGATGCATCCATTGCAGATTCTGAAAGGAGAAGTCCAATGACTTCCAAGAACCATCGCGGCGGGATCGCCCTGTCGCTCGCTTTGTCTACCGTTTTCGCCTTCGCCGGATCGGTCCGGCTCGCCGCCCAGGATGAAACCCCGCCGACCGTCGAAGAGACGGTCCAGGTCACCGCGACGCGCGTGCCCGAGGATGTCGAGTCCGTGCCGGCTTCGATCACCGTCGTCTCGGGCCAGGAGTTGGCCGACCGCGGCGTCACCAATCTCACCGGGGCACTCGCGCTGGTCGCGGGCGTCGCGATCCCGCCCGGCGGCGACGGCGGTCCGGCCGGTTCGGTGCCGGAAATCTGGGGCCTTCGGGAGTTCGACGCGTTCCTGCTCGTGGTCGACGGCGTGCCCGCGGGGGGAGCGTTCAATCCCGCCCTGGTCTCGCTCGATCTGACCAACGTCGAGCGGATCGAAGTCTTGCGCGGCGCGGCGCCCGTGATGTACGGCGCGACCTCCTTCGTGGGCGTCATCCACGTGATCCATCGCCAGCCCGGCAGCCGCACGGACGGCACCGGCGAATATCGTTTGGGGGCCGGCAACTACAGCAGCGGCCTCGCCGCGGTCTCGCTCGATCTTCCCGCCCTCGGCAGCTACCAGCAGTCGTTGACCGTCAACGGCGAGAGCCGCGGCTTCAAGGACGACGACACCGGCTTCGATCGCGGTCACGTTCTCTACCGCGGCCGCACCCAAGCGGCGGGCGGCGATTTCCACGTCGATTTCGACGGCTCGGTGGTCAACCAGAGCCCGGCGAGCCCGCACGTGCGACAGGGCCGGGTGCTCTCCTCCATCACGCCGCTCGACGCGAACTACAACCCGAGCAACGCGAAGATCGACGAGGATCGCTTCCAGTTGACCGGCGGCTACGACAAGAAGCTCGCCAACGGCCGCTGGTCGACCACCGTGGCGCTCACCCACACGAAGAAAGACACGGTCCGCGGCTTCCTGGCCGACCTCGCGGGCGTGGGCGACGACGCCGAGGGTTTCGAGCAGGATCTGACGCTCACCGACATCTACCTCGATACCCATTGGGAGGCGAAAGTCGGCTCGGCGCTCCAGATCGTCGCGGGTCTCGATCACCTGTACGGCAAGGGGAAGGCCGATTCCGAGACGTTCGGCTACCACGTCAACATTGACGGCTCGGGCGCCGAGAACAGCAACGCCGTCGAGCACGAAATGGGCTTCGATTCGGAAGACGAGCGCAACTTCACCGGCCTCTACGCCAACTTCGATTGGAACCCCGCGCCGCGCTGGCACGTCCTGATCGGCGGCCGGCTGAACCGGACCGACGAGGACATCGAAGCCGGCGAGGAAGAGCTCGACCCGGACGCGGGTGAAGAGGAAGAGGAGCACGGCAGCGACAGCCGGACCACCACCCGCGGCAGCGGCGTGGTGGGCGTCAACTTCCTCGCCTGGAGCAAGGACAACGGCGACGGCCTGTGGTTGTATGCCGACGCGCGCGACGCGTTCAAGCCGGCGGCGCTCGACTTCGGCCCCGAGGCCGAAGCCGACATCCTGGAGCCCGAAACGGCGAGGAGCTACGAGTTCGGCGCCAAGGCCCAACTGCTCGACGGCCGCCTCGACTTCGACATCTCCGCGTTCCAGATGGATTTCGAGAACCTGATCATCTCGGTCAATGAAAACGGCCAGCCGGGCCTGGCCAACGGCGGCAAGCAACGGTTCAAGGGCGAGGAGATCGAAGTGCGCTATCGCCTGTTCCCGGATCTCCGCGCGACCGCGACCTACGCGCGCCACAGCTCGAAGTTCGTCGACTTCGTCCAGGACTTCGACGGCGTCCTCACCCAGCTGCGCGGCAAGCGGCTGGAGATGGCCCCCGAAAAGCTCGCCTCCTACGGCTTGGCCTACACCCCGAAAGCCGGCTTCAACGCCTACGTGCTCGGCAGTTACACGGGAGACCGGTTCCTGAACAAGCGCAACACCGCGCTCGCCGCCGCCTACTCCACCTGGGCCGCCGGCGTCGGCTTCCGCTTCTCCCGCGGCGAGCTGCGGCTCGACGGCGAGAACCTGAGCGACGAACGCGATCCGATCGCCGAAAGCGAGCTGGGAGACGCGCAGTACTACCGCCTGCCGGCGCGCAGCTACCTGCTCAGCTGGCAGAGCCGGTTCTAGGCGTCGGGTAGGAGCCTTCCGAGAAGCCCCTCCCCGGCGTCGTGTCCGGGGAGGGGCGGTTTCATGGGAACTATTCCAGGCCCCACTCGTAAAGCCCTCGCCCGTGGGTCGATGCCCGGAGCAGCCGGCGGGTGGGGTGGATCTGGAGATCGAACACCGGCGCGTCCGGGAGGCCATTGGGCAGCGGCTTCCAGGTAGCCCCGCGATCCGGCGAGTGCCAGACTCCGATGTCCGCCCCGACGTAAAGGTTGTCGTGAGCCTGCCGATCGACCGCGAGCGCGTTGTGCTCGACGTCGAGGAGGTTGTCGTCGGCCCCGGCCGGCCCGCTCCGCGCCTCCCACCGCGTCCCGTCGAAATGCCACACGTGCCGGTAGTCTCCCGTACCGCCGAACGCCACGTAGATCGAGGCGAGCGACGCGTCCGCCCAGTCGATCGCGATGTCGGAGATCAGGCCGCGCAGGCCGAGCGGAGAAGGTGCAACGTCGTCGAGACGGATCGAGTGCCATCCCGTGCTCGAGCGGTCGACTCTGAAAACCTCCCCTGCCGTCGAGCCGACGAAGAAGCGGGTCCGGGAGGCGAAGGCGAGCGCGAAAATCCTGCCGGACATGGGGATCGCGACGTCGGTGGTCCAACTCGCCCCGAAGTCGGGCGAGAGGTGCACGGTCTTGCCGACGCCGACTCCCACCAGCTTGGCATCGGCCGGCGAGGCGGCGTTGTAGGGCGGCCCCACGATCGGCTCCGTCATGGTCTCCCAGCCCACGTCCGTGCCATCCCAGGAGTCATGATCCTTCCCCCCGTCGGTGGCGCGATACACCGTGCCGTTCGCGAACACCAACACCTGCTTTGGATCGGCCCAGTTGATCAGGCAATAGCCGCCGTCGCCCCAGTTGACGTGCTTCCAGATGGGGCCGCCGCTGGCGCGTGCCGTACCGTTGTCCTGGAGGCCCGTAAACAGAATGCCGGGGTCGGTGGGATGCTGGGCGAAGAAGTTCGTGCACAGGCACGCCATGCCGTCGTTGCGCGCCCGGAAGACCCCGGTCCCCCGCGGATCGCGGTTGAGGAAGACGCCTCCGTCACAGCCGAGCCAGAGCGCGCCCGGATCGCCCGGCGCGTGCACGAGAACATGCACGTCGGCGTGAGCCTGCTGGCCGATGGGTTCGCCGGTCATGCGATAGCCGGTGCCGCTCGCCGCCACGCGACACCGCCAGACCGAGGCCGGCCAGAACTGGCCGTCGGCGAAGTAGCTGCCTCCGAGGTACAGGAGGTCGACGTCCTGCGGATCGACGGCGATCGCCAGGTCGTAGTCTCCCTGGCCCTTGCCGGCTTCGGCCGGCAAAACAGCCGGCGGATTGGCGATACGTTTCCAAGCGCCGCCGGGACTGTCGAGACGATAGACGCCGAGCAGCGCCCCATTCTGGTTCGTCACCAGAGCATAGACGCGGCCGGGATGATCCGGCTGCACGCCGAGCGCGATGCGGCCGACGTTGGCGGCCGGGAAGCCCGTTCCCGCTTTTTTCCAGGTCGCGCCGTCGGCGGAGCGAACCACGCCGGCTCCCCACTCGGCGGCGAAGAAGCGGGTCGTGCCGCTCGAGCGTGCGACGACGACGCTGCTGAAAACGCCGGGGCGCCGCCGCTTCCATCGGACCGCGCCGCCGACGTCCGTGACGCGCTGGTACAGACCCTCGGAGGTCGCGCCGACCACGTTCTCGCGCTGGGCGGGATCGACCGCCAGCGCGAAGAACGCCTTCCCGGCAAGAGTCGGCGAGCCGGCCTCCGTTTCCTCTCTCAACCACGTCGCGCCGCCATCATCGCTGCGGATCGGGCCAATGCCGCGATAGGCGGGAAGAGCGTTGATGATCCGATCGGGGAACAGCATGTGCGTGTCGCCCTCTCCCGTCCCGACGTAGATCCGCTCGGGATCGGCGGCATCGATGGCAATCGCGCCGCAGGCGAGGCTGGTGCTCGCGAACTCGGTCGGATCGACGTCGAAGGCGTCCATCAGAGCCCGCCAGGAGACCCCGCCGTCATCCGAACGGAAGACCCCGCCGTTCGCGGAAGCGGCATAGACCGTTTGGCCGCCGGGCGCGACCGCAATCCCAGCGATACGCCCGCCGACGGGCGGCAGGCCCTGCGCCTGCCCGTCGAGCACGACGGTCGGCCCGAGCGGCATCCAGTTGCGTTCCCCGGGGATCGAGGCGCCGGGTAGCGGGGCGCCGCGGCGCCGGGCAAGGGCGGGAGCCACCGCGGCGGCCCTGCGCCGTTGGTACTCGGCCAAGCGATCGACCCAAAGATCCTGGGGCGCACGAAACAGCACCGCCGCGCCCTGGCCGGGCTGGAGCCTGCTGCGAAACCGTTCCGCGCCGCCGCGGCGAGTGCGGGCTGTCGGCGGTGCTACGGGCTCCGGCTCGTCGCGCGGCACCAGTTTCGTGTACGTCGATTCGAGCGTGGGGATGATCCATCCGCGGGGACCGCTCTCACGCTCGACGGCGAGCTTCTCCTTCGCGGGCGTGCGCCGCCGGCCGGACTTCGTCGTTGCACCGCGAGGCTTGGTCGCCATCGATTCACCTCCAGCGGAAATACAGTCTCTTACAACCTCTGACTTTCTGGACGGACGCTGATTGCCGTTTTCGCCTCACCTCCGCGGTTCGAGCGTAAGCGGGCGGAATGCCGTCAAGGTGTCCGTCTGAACAGGGTGAGAGTCCCGGCGTTGCCGCCGCTCCGATACATCATGCTCGCCCTCGCGCTGACCGTCTATGGAGCCGTACTTCTGGCCGAGCTGGTCGGCGACAAGCTGTTTTATACCGTCGCCGCGCTGGCCGGACGGTACGCTCTGTCGAGCATTGGCGTGGGCCTCGCACTCGCTTGCGCCGGAAAAATGCTGGGCGCGGTCGCGCTCGGCCGCGTCATCTCCGCGCTTCCCGCGCGGCTTGTCTCGGGGATGACCGCGGCGACGTTCCTGGTGACGGCGGTGGCCCTCTGGCACTACCGTCCCGGTGCCGCGGGCGCTCCGGGCGAGGCGGAACGCAAGGCGCCAAACGGGCGGAGCGGTGCTCTGATCGCTTTCGCCAGCGTCTTCTTCACCGAGTGGGGCGATCTCGGCCAGATCACCGCGGCCTCGATCGCGGTGCGATCGGGCGCACCGGCGGTCGTGTGTGCCGCGGCCACCGCCGCGCTGCTCACGAAGGGGGCGCTCGCCATGACGATCGGGCTCCATCTGCGCCGCTTCCTTCCCGTGCGCGTGATGCGCTATGCCGCGGTGGCGATGTGCCTGGCGATGGCGGCGATCGCCATCCTGCGGCCCGAGCCAAGGCGGCTTGCCGAAGCGACCGCGCCCACCTCCATGACCCCGGGCGAGAGCTGGGGATCCGGAGGTGGGCGACGGTCCGAGTTTGGGTCGTGGTTTCACCCGAGGTTGAAGGGCAGGCGTTACGGCTGGCTCACCACCTCGATCCCCTTCTCCAGCAGCTCGTCGCGGCCCGCGGCCACGCCGGCGAGGGTGCGGCCGGCCGGGACGGTGGGCAGGATCCCCACGCCGTGATGGGGCGAGCCGTCTTTCTTCCGGACGTCCATGCCGGTAAAGCGCAGCGTGTAACCGCCCGCAACAGGGACCACGTCGGCACCGCCGTTGGTACCCCCGGTGGGCCCGCCCACGAGGGCGCCGAGGTGCTCGCCTTCGACGATCCCCATCAGGCTTTCGGCGAAGGAAAGGACGCGGCCTTCGATCAGGAAGGCGATTCGGCCGGTGAGCCGGGGCGCCAACGGCGTCAGGATGAAGTACGCCGGCCGCACGTCCCAGCCGAGCCGGTCGGGCTGGGTGATGATCGGCAGGTTGAACCAGTTCGAGGTCACCGGCTTGGCGAGCAGGTGCTTGAGCGCCGCTTCCGGATCGAGCAGGGGGTAGCCCCGCATGTCGAAGACCACGCCGTCGGCCGCGGCGAGCTGGTCGATGGCGCCATTGAAGTCGTCATCGTCGATCCGGGTCAGGTCGACGTAGAAGATTCCCGGCCTCACCTCGGCGATCTTTTCCGGCCGCGGCTCTTCGGGCATCCCAAAGACCGTGAAGCTGCTGCCGACCGGCGCGGTATAGGCGGCGGTCACGGTGCGGACCGGCCCGCCGGAACGCGGCTGGACGGTGAGAGTCGCCGTGCCGCCCGGCAGGCCGGCGGCCAACTCGTTCAGAGCTCTCCACCGGCGCCACTGCGGGGTGGCCCCCGAGGTCAGGCTCTCGATCTCGGCGAGCGCGGTCGCGGCCGGCTTGCCGTTGATGGTGAGGATTCGATCCCCTGCCACCATGCCGTGGGTCGCGCCCTGCTCGACCGAGGTGACAACCAGCTGGTCTTCCACCAGGTCCCAGGTGAAGGCGAAGCGCACCGGCAAGGTGACCGGCAGAACCCGGGCGTGCCCGTCCTCCAGCTCGACCACCAGGTGGCGCAGGGTGCGCAGGTAAGAGGCTTCGTCGGAGTCGATCGCGGCGGCGGTCAAGCCGCGGCGCAGGGCGCCCGGCCAGTCGGCGCCCACCTGATCGATATACGGATAGAAGTGCTGGAAGACACCCCAGCCCACCGCCACTCCGGCGAGCCGGGTGGTGCGGTCGAGGCCGCTCGGCACGAAAGCGGCCGGCTTGTCCGGCGTCGGCAACACGGGCGGCACGGCCGGCTGCGGGAACGTCCCCTGGTCGTTGGCCGGCAACGCCAGCGGCACCAGGGCCGAGACCCCGCCGCCAAGGTCGGCGACGATCGGCAACGCCACCGGCCGCACCTGGGAGGCCAGCTCGGCGGCCCAACGGCCGGCGGCCGCGCCGGCGACCCGTCGCACGCGGTATTCGGCCCCGAACGGCGTGTGGGTCAGCAGCCAGCCGCGGGGCGGCAGGCCCGGGATCACCTCCTCGATCCCCGGGTTGATCAGCTGGCCGGTGACGTCGAGACCGTCGGCGGTCGCACGCACGTCGTCGAAGGTGAGCCGGCCGGTTCCCGCGAGGTCGAAGCTCAACGTCAGAAGGTTGGCGTCGGCGGGCACCTCGGTGTCGATCTCTACCCGGCGCCAGCCGCCGCGAGCAATCGGCTGGGAGGCCGCGAAGCCGCTGCCGCCGGCCGTGGTGGCATGGAGGTTGAGGGTCGCGACGCCCGCCGCGTCGTCGGCGAAGCGCACCGCGGCGGAGAGCCGGACCCGGTGGCCCCGCAGCCGTTCGACGTCGAGGTCTTGGGCGACGGTGGCCGTCGCCCCCTCCGGAAACCGGCCGACTTCCACGCGCTCGCTCTCGTAGGAGGTGAAGGCCACGTGGAGGCTGAGACCTTCATGGCGCCACGCGAGCCAGCGGATCGCGCCGCCGTTCGCGGCTTGGGGAGGCTCAAGGGTTAGAGGGGTCGCCTGGGAGGACAAGGGAAACGGCAGCACCTGGACGGTCGGAGCGATGCCGTCGAAAAGGGAGGAGAGAGCGGCGGCGAGCTCGCCCGGGTTGCGGGCGCCCTCGACGCGCTCGACGCCGGCCATCGCCAGAGCGTCCCAGTCGGCGATGGAGAGAGCAGCGGCTTGGTCGCTGGGGTGGAAGTAGCGGACGTAGCCGATCAGACGGGTGAGAGCGGTCAGGTTGGCAAGACCCTGCTCCGTCACGGGACGGGGCGGCACATCGCCCGGAGCTACCGCGAACGCGGCGCCGACGGGGCTGAGCATCAGCCATCCGAAAAGGATGGCGAGTAGGGAAAATGTTTTCTTCACGTACAGCTCCTTTGTAAAGCGCCCGGCGGGTTGCCGGACGCCATCAAAGAGATCGGAATCCGCGCGGCAAAGGCGACAGCTCATCCCGTCCCCCGGGGTAGGGGCCGATCGGCGACGTTCGGTGCATACTCGGAGCCTGAGATGACGACCCGCCAGATTCGCTCCGTCTTCCGCTCGCCCGAGGCGCGGATCGCGCTGCTCGCGCTCGCCGCGATCGCGTTCCACCTCCTGTTGCGCTACGCGGTCCCCCGCTGGGGCGCTTCGGCGAGCTTCGGCCGCCTGCCGCTGTTCGATCTGCCGCTTCTGTTCGGCCTGGTCCTCGGCGGCGCGCCGCTGGTCTGGACGCTTCTCAGACAGGCGCTGCGGCGCGAATTCGGCTCCGACCTGCTGGCCGGGATCTCGATCGTCACCGCGATCCTGCTCGGCGAATATCTCGCCGGCACGCTGGTCGTCCTGATGCTCTCGGGCGGCCAGGCGCTCGAAGCGTTCGCCGTCCGCAGCGCCTCCTCGGTGCTCGAAGCCTTGGCCCGGCGAATGCCGGCGGTCGCCCATCGTCGAGAGGGTCGCGCGAGAGAGGAGATCGTCGACGCTCCGCTCGGCGAGATCGCGGTCGGCGACCGGCTGGTGGTCTTTCCGCACGAGATTTGCCCGGTGGACGGCGAGGTCGAAGAAGGGCACGGCTCGATGGACGAGTCGTATCTGACCGGCGAGCCGTACCGGATCGAGAAGACCCCCGGCGCGGCCGTGCTGTCCGGCGCGGTCAACGGCGACAGCGTGCTGGTCGTGAGGGCGATCCGGCGCGCGGTCGATTCCCGCTACACGAAGATCATGGAGGTGATGCGCGCCTCCGAGCAGCAGCGCCCCCGGCTGCGCCGCCTCGGCGATCAGCTCGGCGCGGTCTACACGCCGCTCGCGGTCGCGCTCGCCATTGCCGCCTGGGTGATCTCCGGCGAGCGGCTGCGTTTTCTCGCCGTGCTGGTCGTAGCCACCCCCTGCCCCCTGCTGATCGCCATCCCGGTCGCGATCATCGGCTCGATCTCGCTCGCCGCCAAACGCGGCATCATCATCAAAGATCCGGCCGTGCTGGAACGGATCTCCACGTGCCGGACCGCGATCTTCGACAAAACCGGCACGCTCACCTACGGCGAACCTCAGTTGGTGGAGGTGGCGCCGCTATCGGGATTTGGCGCCGACGCGGTGCTCGCCGACGTCGCGAGCCTGGAGCGCTACTCGCGCCATCCCCTGGCCGGAGCGATCCTCGACGCCGCGAAGGCCAAGGCGCTCGCGCTCTCCCCCGCGACCGCGATCGGCGAGCGCGCGGGCGAGGGCCTGGTCGGCACGGTCGGCGGACGCACGATCCGGGTCGGCAGCCGGAGCGGATTGGCGAAAGAAGATCCGGGCTTGGCGGCCGAGCTGCCCGCGGCGCAGGGAGGCCTCGAATGCGTGATCCGAAGCGACGGCCGGCCCGCCGCGTTGCTGCGTTTCCGCGACACTCCGCGCCTGGAAGGTGCGACCTTCATTCGCCACCTCGCGCCGCAACACCGCTTCGATCGGGTTCTGCTGGTCTCAGGAGACCGCGAGGAAGAAGTGCGCTACCTCGCCGACCAGGTGGGGATCGGCGAGGTGTACTTCTCTCAAACGCCGGAGCAGAAGGTGGAGATCACGCGTGTCGAAGCCGCCCGCGCGCCGACGCTGTTTCTGGGTGACGGCATCAACGACGCCCCGGCGCTCGCGACCGCGACGGTGGGCATCGCCTTCGGCCAGAACAGCGACGTGACCTCGGAGGCGGCGGGCGCGGTGATCCTCGACAGCTCTCTTTCTCGGGTCGACGAGCTGCTGCACATCAGCCGGCGGATGCGCTCGATCGCGCTTTTGAGCGCGGTCGGCGGCATGGCGCTTTCGGTGATCGGGATGGCGCTCGCGGCGGCCGGCTGGCTCTCCCCCGTCGCGGGCGCCATCACCCAGGAAGCGATCGACGTCGCGGCGGTCCTTCAGGCGCTGCGCGCCGCCTGGCCGCCGCGGACGCTTACGGATTACTGAGCGGCTCCGCAAGCCCCGGGCGAACGCTTACGGGCAGTGATCGATCAGAAACTGGGCATCCGCCGTCAGGATGTCCGCGGCTCCCGGGTCGATCGATTTTCCTCTCTGGGCTTGCACTTCGTGGAGGAATGCCTGGTAGATATTTCTCGCCGCGCCGCAGTTCCGGTCGTGGTATTTCAGCGCGGCGGCCTCGAGCTTGGCGAGCAGCGATTGGATCGGGTGCGTGATCGCGCCGCTCGCCGCCAGCTGACGAACGTCCTCCTCGATGCTCTCCGGCGTGACGACGATCGAGAACGTGACGGCGGCGGAGCTCGGGTTGCCCTGCGCGTCGACGGCCTGGACCGCGAACGTATGTTCGCCCAGGGCCAGCTCGGTCAACAGGTGGATCGGCTGGCCGCTCGAAAGGCCATGGCCGCCGACGGTCTCCGAGCCGTCCAGGCGCGGGGTGAAGCCCGCGACTCCCGTACAAACATCCGTCACCGAATAGTCGAGAACCAGCGTGTCGCTGTGGGTATAGGCGATCGGCTTCGGTTGCGCGATGGCGATGCCGGGCGCCCGGGTATCCGCGACGCTCACCGCCAGGGTATCTCCGCCGAAGCTTCCCTGCTGATCGGCGACGATGAGCTTTACCTCGTGCGGGCCGAGGCTCATCGGCACGTCGGCCTCTGATCCGGCCGCCGCCTCCACGCCGTCGACGTACCAGGTGAAGTGGGAAAGATCGCCGCTGCCGTCGGGATCCGAGGACGCGCCCCCGGAAAGTCTCGCCGTTCCGGTCCGATCGCCGGCCGAGCACTCCACGGTCTGATCGGGGCCGGCCACCGCCCGCGGCGGCCGGTTGGCGAACTTGAAGACCAGGTCCACGTCGATCTTGATGTCGGCGCCCACGGCCTTCACCGTCCCGGCGAGGGTAAAGAGGCCAGCCGTTTCGTCATAGACGCCGCCGAGATTCGGGCTCTTGAGCGTCAGGGCGACCCGGTCGCCATCGATCTTGCCCGTGATGAAGAAGTTGGCCTCCGGCGGCAGGCTGAACTTGCCGTCGGCCCCCAGCGCCGTCGTGAAAGGCGCGCCGTAGAGCTTGCCGTCTTCGATCGTGTGCGAGCTGTCACCGAAGATCCCGTCCGAGGTGAACGACGCCGTTCCCAAAGAGGCCTGTAGGAATGTAAAGGAGAGCGTTCCGCCCTCCTGGGTCGTCTGCGCGAGGAACGCCTCGGGCGAGATCGTGAACGCATGAATGTCGGAGCCCGAGATCTTCACGATCGAGGGAGGAACGGCGTTCGCCAGGCTCTGGCCGAAGTCGCCGCTCTTGAATTCGCCGTTGTCCGCGGGGCACCCATGAGGGGTCAGGATCGGGGGCTGCGCCTTGCAGTCGGTGATCTTGCAGATGTTGAAGCCGATCGTCTCCTTGCCGCTGCAGAGGGACTTGGTGGCCTCCGTGACGTTGTCCGGATTCGAGGCGTCGGTGCAGACGACCCCGCCGAGCCGGAGCTTCGCGTTGGCGTTGCACTGGTCGATGCAAAGGCAGGTCGTTTCCACCAGGTCGGGTCCCGGAGGGGGACCGGAGCATCCCGGAAGCAGAACCGCCGCCCCGCCCAAGAGCAGCGCGCAGACGAACCGTCGAACGTTTCGAACCGCCGCCCCGCCCTTGAGGCCGGCCGTAGCATGTAACGGCGGCACCGGTGGAGCTTG
>Ga0068860_100000856_pt1 | contig 33970 bp, 33 predicted proteins | sample KBSSwiS32_FD_66597 | JGI IMG/M metagenome (GOLD analysis project Ga0068860, IMG submission 66597) | Switchgrass rhizosphere microbial communities from Kellogg Biological Station, Michigan, USA - KBS Switchgrass S3-2 | ecosystem: Host-associated > Plants > Roots > Rhizosphere > Soil ... | reverse complement strand
ATTCAGCGTTCTCCGCGGCCGGCTTGGCGGCTGTGAGGTCGTCGTCGGGCGGACGGGGATCGGCAAAGTCAACGCGGCGCTCCATACGCAATCGGTCACTCTCCAATATCGGCCCCGGGCCATCATCTTCACGGGCGTTGCCGGATCGCTTGTACCCGCCCTAAAGGCGGGCGACCTGGTGATCGCCACGCAGGCCATTCAACACGACTATGACCTCACCGCCTTTGACCGGACGCGGGGGTTCGTTCCCATCGGACGTGACGTCAAGAGCGTCTCCCCGGAGTTCTTCGCGCAAGCCGAGGAAATACTAGGCAAGCCGTCGATGGATCGACTGCAAAATGTCTCGTACTTCGAAACCAGCCCGGCCCTTCGCCACCTTGCGTTTCGTGCCTACGACACGATCGCGCGGAAGAAAGCGATTCCACCGGCGCTGGCCGGAGCCGTCGCCTCGGGAGATCAGTTCATCGCGGACTTCGCCGACCGCGAGCGAATACAGCGCGCGTTCGGTGCTCTTTGCGTAGAAATGGAAGGCGCGGCCGCAGCTCATGCCTGCTTCTTGAGCGGCACTCCCTTTCTCTTACTGCGGTTCATCTCCGATTCCGCCGATGGCTCCGCGGCGGTTCAGTTCGACACCTTCGCGCGCGAGGTCGCCGCCCGAACGGCTGACTTGATCCGTGAAATCGCAAACCTCTTCTCCCGGGCGCCCGAGCTCTCGCCGTCCCCCAACCCAACGCCTCCGTGCTTGCCACTCGATGTGTGAGGACGCGATTGGAGGGTAGAGGGAAGGGGCGAAATGACATGCCTGCTGCATCGAGCTACTGCGTAGTAATCACGACGACTGCCACCCGAGAGGACGCAGAGGCTACCGCCCGCCACCTTCTAGCCGAAAGGCTTGCGGCCTGTGTCCAAGGGGCTCGGGGATGGAGTCAAGGACGAGGAGGACAGGGGCGGGCTGGGCGAGAGGCTGAGCCTCGTACGGGACTGCGGAAGCCACCCGAAGTTTGATAGCCTGATGGAATGGACGCAGTTACCACGTCACATTCAAGGGTTCAACGGGGGAAACTAGGGCAGTTCCTCACCCCTACCCCCGTGGCGGACCTCATGGCTTCGATGTTCGGACCGCTCCCCGGAACCGTCCGGCTGTTGGATGCCGGAGCTGGCGCCGGCGCTCTTACCTCCTCCTTCGTCGCCCGGCTGTGCGCGAAGGATTACGGCGTAAGAAACATCGAGGTATCTCTCTACGAGATAGATCCACTCATTCTCGATGCTCTTTCCGCGACCATGCAGGAATGTCAACGTCGTTGCTCAGGGAACGGCATTCGACTTACCTTCACCATTCATCCTGTTGATTTTATCCAAGAGATGGCAGAACGGCTGGCGGGTGAATTGTTCAGTGAGCAGACTCCTCGCTTCGATGCGGCGATCGTAAACCCCCCCTATCGAAAAATAGGCAAAGACTCATCCGAAAGACGCTTGCTGCGTAATATCGGCGTCGAGACTGGCAATCTCTATTCCGGATTCATCGCGCTCATTCAGCGGTTCTTGATTCCCGGGGGCCAACTTATAGGAATTACGCCACGGAGCTTTTGCAACGGACCCTACTTTCGCTCTTTTCGCGAAGATTTTTTAAGCCATCTAGAACTGCGCCGACTGCATGTATTTGAATCGCGGCAAGCTGCCTTCCGCAACGACAGCGTCTTGCAAGAGAACATTATTTTTCATACTGTCAAGGGGCGGAACCAACCACGCGAAGTTGTTATCTCCAGCAGCAGTGGACAGGAGGGAGGCGCAATCGCCAAAGCGGTCTTTCCTTTTGTTGACGTCGTTCACCCGCAAGACCCGGAGAGGTTCATCCACATCCCTTCCGCGATCGGCCATACAGAGGCCAAGGAGACCCTGGAGGGCCTCCGTTCAAGCTTGGCTGACTTGGGAGTGACCGTCTCGACGGGGCGTGTTGTCGACTTTCGGCTCAAGACCGCTCTTCGAAAGAAGCCTGAACGCGGCACGGTTCCTCTACTCTATCCCTGCCACTTCAACGGAGGCACGGTTCATTGGCCGAAGCTGGACGCCCGAAAACCCAATGCCATTCTCGACAACGCCGAAACGCGCCCATGGCTCGTGCCTTCGGGAATCTATCTGCTCACCAAGCGCTTCTCGTCCAAAGAGGAGCGTCGACGTCTCGTGGCTTGCGTGTTTGACCCGGACGAAGTGAAGGCCAAGCGGGTTGGTTTCGAAAACCACTTGAACTATTTCCACTCGCGCGGCTCCGGGCTGGAGCGAGGTCTGGCACTAGGACTCTTCGCCTACTTGAACTCGACGGTGGTCGACCAGTACTTCCGTCGCTTCAGCGGTCATACCCAGGTGAATGCCACTGACCTCCGAGCATTGGCCTACCCCGATCGCGAGACTCTGCGAGCGATGGGCCGAGAAATGGAAACCCTCGATCTCTCCCAAGCCAACATCGATCAACTTGTCGCCAAACATCTTCATGCCAACCGGTAAAGCGCAACGGATCTCAGCCGCCAGAAAACGACGGCTGGCAGAAGCCATCGAAGTTCTAACCAGTCTGCAACTCGGACCCAGACAGCGGAATGAAGCGGCTGCCTATTCGCTGCTCGCACTCCTGGGCTTACGTCCTGATGCACTTTGGGAAGACGCCCAGGCTCCTCTTTGTGGCATCACTCCAATGATTAGTTTTGTCGCCGATCTCTACGGAGTTCGCTACGCACCGAACACGCGTGAAACCATTCGAGACGAGGCGGTAAAGTACTTCGTGGAAGTTGGTTTAGTCCTGCGTAATCCCGACAACCCCAACCGTCCGACCAACAGCGGAAAGACGGTGTACCAGATTGAACCCTCTGCCCTCGCACTTCTACGCAAAGTCGGAAAGCCCGAATGGTCGCTTGCCTTGCGTGAATATCTTGCAAGCCGCGAAAGCATCAGGCATGAGATCACGAGGGGCCGTCAGTTGGTCCGGGTGCCGGTCACGCTTCCCGATGGCTCCAAGGTTGCCCTTTCACCAGGCGGTCAGAATCCGTTGATCAAAGCGATCATCGAAATCTTCTGCCCCGTCTTCGTTCCCGGTGGCGTAGTCTTTTATATCGGCGACACAGAAAACAAGTTCGTTCACCTGGAAGCACCCAGCCTTGCGGTTCTGGGGGTTACCCTGGACTCGGCGGCGAAGATCCCTGACGTGATTGTTTATCATGAGGCTAAGAATTGGTTGCTACTCATCGAGGCCGTGACCAGCGCCGGCCCGGTGGATGGCAAGAGGCGAAAGGAGCTCAAGGAGTTGTTCGTCGGCTGCAAGGCGGGCCTGGTATTTGTCACTGCCTTTGAAAACCGCCGCACGATGCAGTCCTTTGTGTCGAAGATCGCCTGGGAGTCAGAGGTCTGGATCGCAGAAGATCCCGACCATATGATCCACTTTGACGGCGAGCGCTTCCTTGGACCCTATCCTGACGCGATGCCCCAAAAGAAGTTGACTTCTCCGACAAGGCAACGGGGAGCGCGCGGGTAAACAGCCAGGTTGTTGCGGGGGAGAAGAGGTGGTGCAGCCAGGAGGAGTCGAACCCCCAACCTACAGATCCGTAGTCTGTCGCTCTATCCAGTTGAGCTATGGCTGCACGGGCAATGCCGCTGCACGCGGTGGGAGGATAGACGAAAGCTCCGAGGGCGGCAAGACCGCGACGGCCGGTTTTCATCTCCCCCAGGACTTCTGGTCCTGCCGCCTTTCGTTCTTTTGTGCTACCCCCCTACCGAGCCGACAAATCCCCCCGCCAGGTCCCGACCTTCGTCTCGAACTTACGGCAGAGTCCGAGGGTCCGGGCCATCAGGGCCTGCCACTCGGCACCTCCGGTTTTGACGTTTGCGTTCCAGGCCGCGGTGAGGTCGGCGGCGTCTTTACCCGGAGTTGCTACGACAAAGAGGGGCAATCCGGGGCCGGTGACGCTCTCGAAAACCCGGTAGCCGTCGCGAATTCCTTTGGCGGTGGCGAGGGCGCGCCAGTCTTTGGCGAGCTGGTCGAGCTCGGTCTCCTTGCCGGGTTGGAGGTAGTAGTAGTCGAAGCGCACGGCGCCGGTCTCTTCCTTCGAGACCCGCGGCTTTTCGGGGGCGTAGCCGAGGTCGGGCCGTTCGCGGATCACCACGTCGTCCCAGGATTGAATCGTCGGGTTCGCCCGGCTCATCAGATCGCCGAACTTCTCCGCGCCCATCTTTCCGGCCAATTCGGCGAAGGTGGCCGGAACCTTCGCGAGATCGTTCATGTCGGCCATCGGGGCAACGTAGTCGTAGGTGAGGTCGTCGTAGCTCCAGGTGATGAAATTCGCGGGGAAGGCCGTGATCTTGGAATCCTTCATCGCGGCGGCGAACTCGTGCGAGGTTTTCTCGTAGTCGGCAATTTTGGCGGGGTTGGCGTGCTCGCGGTGGACGCCGTAGAGCTGGCCGGCGGGCGCCTGCGCCTGGGCGAACTGGCTGGTTAGGGCGGCTAGAGCCAAGGCGATGCCAGAGAGACGACGAAGTCGAAACATGTCCTTTATCCTCCAAGTAGGGGAATCTGTCGGGTTCAGAAGGTCTCTACGGAGGGATTTGGAATTCGGATGAGGGGGACGCCGAAGAGACGGACGGCCCGGTCGGGAATGGGGCGGAAACCCGGCGGTGTTTTCACCCTCGGAGGCTGTCGGCCCCCTGCTATACTGCCCGGCCATCAGCCGGGTAGAACGCCCTGACGAGTCGCTTCGAGAGCCCCAAGGAAGCCAAAATGCAGAACCCCGAGATCCACCCGGAACGTTTTCCTTCGAGTCTCCGCCCGCTTGCCGAGAAGGTCCGCGACGGGGTGCGGCTGAACGACGAAGACGCCCTGCTCTGCCTGACCACTCCCCATGTCGTGGCGCTCGGCCGTTTGGCGGACGCGGTGCGGCGGCGGATGCACGGCAACGTCACCTACTTCAACGTCAATCGGCACATCAACCCGACGAACGTCTGCGTCTATACCTACAACTGTAAGTTCTGCAGCTTCGCGGCGCTCAAGGGCGAGGCCCACGCCTGGGAAATGTCCCACGAGGACGTCTACAAGCACGCGGCCGAACAGGGCGGACAGCGGGCGACCGAGTTCCACATCGTCGGCGGCCTGCATCCCGACCTGTCGCTCGAGTGGTATCTCGAAATGCTGCGCGGCCTGCGCGAGCGTTTCCCGAACGCGCACCTCAAAGCGTTCACCGCGATCGAGATCGGCTGGTTCGCCAAGCGCGAGAAGCTGTCGATCGAGGAAGTCCTTCGCCAGATGCGCGACGCGGGGCTCGGGTCGCTGCCGGGCGGCGGCGCCGAGATCTTCCATTCTGAAGTGCGCGAGATCATCTGCGACGGCAAGCTCGACGCGGACGAGTGGATCGAGGTCCATCGCATCGCCCACCGGATGGGGATCAAGAGCAACTGCACCATGCTCTACGGCCACGTCGAGAAGCCGATCCACAAGGTGGATCATTTGATGCGCCTGCGCGCGCTCCAGGACGAGTCGGGCGGCTTCAACGCGTTCATTCCGCTCGCCTATCACCCCGAGAACAACTACATGGGGTTGAAGTACCACACGACCGGAACCGACGACCTGCGCCACATCGCGGCGTCGCGCCTGGTGCTCGACAACATCCCGCACATCAAGGCCTACTGGATCATGATCTCGCCGAAGCTCGCCCAGGTGGCGTTGCGCTTCGGGGCCGACGACCTCGACGGCACGGTGGTCGAAGAGACGATCTACCACATGGCCGGAGCCGGCACGCCGCAGCAGATGACCCGCGCCGAGCTCGAGCGGATCGTCCGGCTGGCGGGATTCGAGCCGATCGAGCGCGACACGCTCTACAACCCGATCGCCGCTTCGGCTTCTCCGGTCCTCATGCCGCCGGTTCAGAACCCTGCTGAGATTGCGGCCTCCGCGGCGCTCGCGAGCGGCGCTTAAAGACAGCCTTGAGCGGACCGGCCCTTCCGTATCACTACATCGCGGTCGACGGACCGATCGGGGTGGGCAAAACCACCCTGGTCGAGATGCTCACGCGCCACTTCGAGGGGGTCAAAGTCCTCGAAGACGTGAACAATCCGTTCCTCGGCGATTTTTACCAGGATCGGCCGGGTGCCGCGTTCCAGACCGAGCTCTACTTTCTGCTCTCGCGGTTCAAGCAGCAGCAGGGGATCGCCCAGCGCGAGCTGTTCGAGCGGATGGTGATCTCGGACTACACGTTCCAGAAAAACCGGATCTTCGCCTACCTGAACCTGTCGGACGACGAGCTGATGCTGTTCGACAAGCTCTACGCCCTGCTCGAACCGCAGATCCCGAAACCCGACCTGATCCTTTACCTGGTGGCCGACGTGGACACCTGCATGGACCGGATCAAGAAGCGGGCGCGGACGGTCGAAAAGACCCTGGCGCGCGACTACGAAGCCGAGCTGATCGACGCCTACAACCACTACTACCATTACTACGAGCGCTCGCCGCTCCTGGTGGTGGATACGCGCCACCTGAACTTCCCCGACCGGCCGGAAGACTTCACCGAGCTGCTCAACCGGCTCTCCCGCCCGATCAAGGGGACGGAATATTTCGTGCCGATGGGTTCGCGCTGAAGGCGGGCCCTCACCCCCGTCCCCTCTCCCATCCGCACTCCCACCGCCCGGGAGAGGGGCGCCCCCACGCGAGATGTTGTTCTTCCCCCTCTCCCGGTTGGGCGGGAGGGCGGATGGGAGAGGGGGACCGAGGGGGTGAGGGCTGGTGCGGCAAGCCGACGACGACTTTGACGGGTCTTTGTCTGACGATTTGATCTGAACGAACAAGGCGCATATCATCCGCGCCGTCGGAGCCCGAGAGGGGTCCGACAACCGCTGGGATCCCGAAGGCGGCCTTGAGCCCTCCAATCGTGAGAGAGCCGGCCGCCGGGGGACCGAGACGGAAAGAACCGAAAGCGCCCCGACGAGGGCGCGACGGTCGCGGCGAGAGGGTTGGATCCCAACTGAGGGACCGACACCTCATCAGATCCAGCGACCGGCGCGTGAGCCTCTTTGTGAGAGTTGCGCTTCGCGGCCCTTCCGCCTCCCCGGCGTGAAGGGCTTTTCGCTTTTCGGGGCATTTGCACCCCGGGCGAGAAATCGGAGCGCGAACGAATGGCTACGAAGCGCATCACGGTTCCCTCGATCGTCGAAGCCCCAACCCGCGGCGACCGTCTGGTCATGGTCACCGCCTACGACTTCCCGCAAGGCAAGACGGCAGACGCCGCGGGCGCCGACATCATCCTGGTCGGCGACTCGCTCGCGATGGTCGTGCTCGGCCATCCGGACACGCTGTCGGTCACGCTGGACGAAATGATCCACCACACCCGCGCGGTGCGCCGCGGGGTCGAGCGCGCCCTGCTGGTCGCCGACATGCCGTACGGCTCGTTCCATCTCGGTCCCGACCAGGCGGTCGCCTCGGCGATCCGCTTCGTCAAAGAGGCAGGGGCGCAAGCGGTGAAGATCGAAGGCGGGCGGCCCGAAGTGGTCCGCGCGCTCGATCGCGCCGAGGTGCCGGTGATGGCGCACCTCGGGCTCACCCCCCAATCGGTCCATCGTTTCGGCGGCTACAAGGTCCAAGGGCGGAGCGACGAGGCGGCGCGAAAGATCGTCGACGCGGCCCTGGAGCTGGAAGAGGCCGGCGCGTTCTCCCTGGTTCTCGAATGTGTGCCGAGCGATCTCGGGGCGGAGATCACGGAGCGTTTGACCATTCCCACGATCGGCATCGGCGCGGGAGCCGCGTGCGACGGCCAGGTGCTCGTCTACCACGACCTGCTGGGCCTCGAAGAGCGGATCGCGCCGCGCTTCGTGCGGCGCTACGCCGAGCTGGGGCTCGCCTCGCGCGAGGCGATCGAGCGTTTCGCCGACGACGTGCGCGCGGGGCGCTTCCCGTCGCCCGAAGAGACCTACGGCTCGCTCGAACCGAAACCCGAGCTGCGGAAGATCTACGGCTAAGGGCCACGCATGCTGCAGATTCGCGACAAGGCGGGGCTCCGCCAAGAGCTGGCGCTCTGGGCCGTGCGCGGCCGGACGGTGGGGTTCGTGCCGACCATGGGCGCGCTCCACGAAGGGCACCTGTCGCTCGTCCGCGCGGCGCGCGAACGCTCGGATCGAGTGGTCGCCTCGGTGTTCGTCAATCCGGCCCAGTTCAATCGGGCCGAGGATCTATCGAGCTATCCGCGGCAACCGGAGCGCGACGCCGAGATGTTGGAAGCCGCGGGCTGCGATCTGCTGTTTCTGCCCGACGTGGAGACGATCTATCCGGAAGGGCACACGGTGTTCGTCGAACCCGGCGGCCCGGCCGAGGGGCTGGAAGGGGAATTCCGGCCCGGCCATTTTCGCGGCGTCGCCACGGTGGTGGCCGCGCTGTTCAACCTGGTGCGGCCGGATCTCGCGATATTCGGCCGCAAGGACGCGCAGCAGCTGGCGGTGATCTGCAAGTTGGTCCGGGATCTGCATTTCCCTGTGGAGATCGTTCCGGGCGAGACGGTGCGCGAGCCGGACGGGCTCGCGATGTCGTCGCGCAACGTGTTCCTCGACGAGGAAGAGCGGCGCGCGGCGACCGTGCTCTACCGCTCGTTGATCGCGGCGCAAACTGCGATCGAAGCGGGGGAGCGGAACGGGGATCGAGTGCGGAGGATTCTCCGCGAAGGGCTCGCGAGCGAGCCGCTCGCGATTTTGGAGTACGCCGAGGCGGTCGATGCCGAGACGTTTCGTCCGGTGGCGACGCTGGCGGGAGAGATTGTGTTGCCGCTCGCGGTTCGCGTGGGCGGCACCCGATTGATCGACAACTTCCATCTCTCGATCGAGAGTTAGGGGGCGAAAAAGGAAGCCATGAAGCGCACGATGCTCAAGTCGAAAATCCACCGGGCGACGGTGACCGATGCGAATCTCCATTACCAGGGTTCGGTGACGATCGACCCGCTGCTTCTGGCAGCGGCCGACATCCTGGAGCACGAGCGGATCGAGATCTACAACGTCACCAACGGCGAGCGCTTCGCGACTTACGCGATCCCGGGTAAACCGGGCAAGGGGGAGATCTGCATCAACGGCGCCGCGGCGCACAAAGCGACGGTCGGCGATCTGGTGATCCTCGCGACCTACGCCGAGTACGAAGCGGAAGAGCTGCGCGATCATCACCCCACGCTCGTGTTCGTGGACGAGAAGAACCGGAACCTCGCGGCGCACGGAGTGGAAACCGAGCCGGTCGAAGCGCTGGCGGCGGCGTTTTGATCGCCGGTCCGGGAGAACCCATGGAATCGACCCTCTCGCCGCCGGCTGACGCGTCTCAAATCGCGCCGCTCACGATCGCCGACCGGACCTTCCGTTCGCGCCTGATCCTCGGGACGGGGAAGTACCCGAGCTTTCCGTCGATGGTCGCGGCGCTCGAAGCTTCCGGGACCGAAGTGGTCACCGTGGCGCTGCGGCGGGTGAACCTGGATGCCCTGGGCAAAGGCTCGCTGATCGACTACGTCGACCCGGAGCGCTATCTCCTGTTGCCCAACACCGCCGGCTGCTACACGGCCGACGAGGCGGTGCGCACGGCGCGGCTCGCGCGAGAGCTCGGCGGTTGGAACTGGGTGAAACTCGAAGTGATCGGCGACAAGAAGACCTTGTTTCCGGACACGGTCGAGCTGCTCAAGGCGACCGAGATTCTGGTCGCCGAAGGGTTCGTCGTCCTTCCCTACACGAACGACGACCCGGTCGTCTGCCGTCGCCTCGAAGAGCTGGGGGCAGCGGCCGTCATGCCGCTCGGTGCGCCGATCGGCTCCGGAATGGGCATCCGCAACCGGGCGAACCTGAAGATCATCGTCGAGCAGGCGAACGTCCCGGTGATCGTCGACGCGGGGGTCGGCACGGCGAGCGACGCGGCGCTCGCGATGGAGCTGGGGGCCGACGGCGTCTTGATGAACACGGCGGTCGCCGAAGCGCAGGATCCGGTCCGAATGGCTCTCGCGATGAAGCTCGGAGTCGAAGCGGGGTGGCTCGCCGCCCACGCCGGCCGCATCCCCAGGAAGCTCTACGCCAACGCGTCCTCTCCTCTGGAAGGGCTGATCGAGTAGGGGTCCCGAATTTGACAACCCGTCCGAGCGCCCCCTAGAATCCGCCCTCCGGTGAGCCCAAGGCACACCGGAGCTTGATCTTCCTCGGTAGCTCAATGGTAGAGCGTTCGGCTGTTAACCGAAATGTTGGGGGTTCAAATCCCTCCCGAGGAGCCACCCCCCTCCGCCGTAAACTCCTCCGCTCCTCCGGTTGATAGAGTCTCCCGAAACTTCGGGGAGAGCCTCATGAACCGTACCGCAGGCCGCCGCGTCCCGCTCGCCGTCTTGGTTTTCGTTCTCGCGACTCCTGTGTTTGCCGCGGGGCCTCAGGCCGACTCCTCGACCGACCTCGCGGGAGCGCGGAAGGTGTTCGAGGCGAACCTCGAAGCGATCCGGAAGAAGGACAAAGACGCCTATCTCGCCTGCTATCTGCCGGAAGAGAGCTTCGCGCGCACCGGGCCGGACGGGATGACGGTCGGTTTCGCCGAGTTCGCGAAGGGAGTGGGAACCGGCTGGCCGGACCATATCGAGGCCGATGACATCCACTTGACGCCGGTCCGTCCGGGCCTCGTCTACGGCACCTACCGCTACCGGGTGCGCTACGGCGCGGAGGAGCAGTCGGGGATTTCCGAGCGCTTCTTTCTGGCGACCCCGAAAGGCTGGAAGATCGGAGTCTCGACCGCGTTCCAGGCGTTGCCCGGGGTTCCGCCTCCGCCCAAGGCGCTCGTCGGCGCGACCCTGATCGACGGCACCGGCGGGGCTCCGATCCCCGATTCCGTGGTCGTCCTGCGCGAAGGGAAGATCGATTGCGCGGGCACCCGAGCGGCCTGCCCGGTGCCGGCGGGAGTCGACGTGCTCGACCTTTCCGGCCAATGGCTCACGCCGGGATTGATCGACGCCCACGTCCATTTTTCCCAGACCGGCTGGGCCGACGCCCGGCCCGACGCGCTCGACGTGCGCGACCGGCACACCTACGCCGAAACGATCGCCGATCTCGCGGCCCACCCCGAGCGTTTCTATCGCTCACAGCTCTGTTCCGGCGTCACCTCCGTGTTCGACGTCGGCGGCTTCCCCTGGACGCTCGATCTGCCGGCCAAGGCCGAAAACGACGCGCTCGCCCCCCGCGTGGTCGCGGCGGGGCCGTTGCTCACGACGATCGACCATTGGCTGAACCTGCCGGCCGAGCGGCAGATGATTTTCCTCAAAGACGCGGAAGCGGCCCGGGAGGGCGTGCGTTGGCTCGCCGCCCGGGGCAGCCGCGCGGTGAAGATCTGGTTCATCGTCGACGACAGCCGCCCGTTCGAAGAGCTGGCGGCGGTCGTCCACGCCGCGGCCGAAGAGGCCGCCGCGAAAAAGCTCCCCCTGATCGCCCACGCGACCGGACTCAAAGAGGCGAAAGAGTCGCTCCGCGACGGGGTGGCGGTTTTGGTCCACAGCGTCACGGATCTACCCGTCGACGAGGAGTTCCTCCGCCTCGCGAAGGAGAAGAACGTGGTCTACGTCCCGACGCTCACCGTGGGCGCGGGCTATCAGAGGATGTTCGAAGCGGCGGTCGCCGGAAAGGCGCCCGAAATCGACGATCCGAACGGTTGCGTCGATCCGGTCACCCGCGCGCGGGTTGAGGAGACCGCGAAAGTCTCGGCCGGGCGAACCGCCGAGGAGATCCACGTCCGGGGCGAGCGCAACGTCGCGCGGGAGCGGATCGGAGCGGAGAATCTGGCGAAAGTGGCCGCGGCCGGAATCACGATCGCCATGGGCACCGACGCGGGAAATCCGCTAACCCTTCACGGCCCGTCGATCTACGCCGAGATGGAAGCGATGCAGGCGGCGGGGATGACCCCGAGCGACGTTTTGATCTCCGCCACCCGAGGGGGAGCTCGAGCCCTGGGACGATCCGCCGAGATCGGCACGGTCGAAAAAGGCAAGCTCGCCGACCTGCTGATCGTCGGCGCCGACCCGACCGCGGCGATCCGCAATTTGCGCCAGGTGCGCTACGTCGTCCGCGGCGGCGTCGTCCGCCCGATCGCCGAGCTCTCGGCGTTGGCCACGACCGCGCCTTAGGTTCTACGGGTAGTTGAGCGCCCCCGTGCAACCGTTGTTCAAGGCGACGGACTCGAAACTGATCGGGTATTTCCCCACCTGTTTGATCAACGTGCCGACCCACGCCTGCGCGCGGCCGGGGGCTTCGGGCGGAACGGCTCCGGCCACCGCGGAGGTGAAATTGAGATCGAGGCGGAGCCATCCGCTGCTGCCCAAGGCGCCGGTCAGGGGGAGCGCCGAGACCCTTTGCGCGGCGGCCGGAAATGGCGTGCCCCCAAGGAGCGTCGCTGCTCCCGCGTCGGTATAGCGGACGATCGAAGTCTGGGACAGCGGGAACCAGGCCGGGAGCGTTCCGCAGGTGAAGGGGTTCTGACTCACTTTCGGATCGCGCCAGACGATCAGGTCGGTCGAACCAAGGCGTGGAGTCGTGAGGTAGCGCGGTCCGTAGACCCCCGCGAGCGGCTCTCGGTTGTCGGCCGCGGTCCAGCCGTCGAACTTGCCGTAGAACGTGGCATTGCCCACGACCGAAGTTTCCGGGTCCGCGAACCGGGCCTCGATCGAGACCAGAGGGGCGCTGAACGCCGGGCCGGTAGAGGTGTTGGCGAGCGCGAAATCTCCCGCCAGCACGTTCAGGTTCGAGGCGTTGCCGGTGCCGCCCGAGGACCAGAATCCGGGGCTTCCTTGGAACAGCGTCGTGCAGACGTTCATCGTGTCGATCGTCGCGTAGCCGCGGGCGATCGAATCGTTGAAGTCCCGCCCGCCGCACTTGCCGCCGAGGAACGTCGAAGGCTTGCCGGAGAGCGTGTTCTTCCAATCGAACGTGGAGCAGAACGCCGAGCTGGGGGGCAAGGCGCCGGCGCAGCTGGGAAAGGTGCCGGGCGGATTCACCGTCGCGGGCAGAACGCAATTGAGGACGTTTCGCAGATCGACCGTCCGTCGATCCCGCGGCTTCAAATACATCATGAAGCCGCCGGCCGGAACGGCGAGATCGCTCCACAGCTCGACCTTGGCGAGGACGCCGATAGGACCGACGTTCTGGATTGAAAACGTCGTGTTCGCGCCCGCGGCGTTCGCGAGGTCGACTTCGAAATAGGGCAGCAGCAGGGTGGCCGCGGGGACGACGTCCGCGGTGCAGTTGTTCGCCTCGGCAGGCAGGGTACCGAACAGAAGCGCGAGGAACGCGAGCAGCGATAAGGGCTTCATTTGCGTCTCCTATCTCCGGGGTATTTCACGGAATAGGCTCTAAACGCTCGCTCTTCGTTACCTCCTCGCGGTCCGCATTTCTACCGAAAAGAGCCTACGGGAAGATTCCCAGGTCCTCGTAACAGAGCGCGATCTTGTCGATCGCGTCGATGTAGGCCGCCGTGCGCAGGTCGATCCCCGGGTGCCGGTTGCGGATCTCCAGCAGGCGGTGGAGCGCCGTGACCATCGTCTCTTCGAGCCCGGAGTTCACCAGGTCTTCCTCGTCCGCGCCTTGGGTCGCCGCTCGAACTTCCTGGTCCGAGAAACTCGAGCCGGTCTTCTGTTCGATCGCGCCGAGCAGGCGGCGATAGGCTTTCTCCTCCGCGCGCTTTTCCAGCCGGCCCATGCGCACGTGGGAGAGGTTCTTCAGCCACTCGAAGTACGAGACCACGACGCCGCCGGCATTCGCATAGTGGTCGGGGACGACCATGATCCCTCGCTTCTCCAGACTTTCGCTCGCGGTCGCGGTGATCGGGCCGTTCGCCCCTTCGACCACGATCTTCGCCCGGATGCGCGGCGCGTTCTCGTCGGTGATCTGATTTTCGAGCGCCGCGGGCACCAGGATGTCGCACTCGATTTCGAGCCCCGCCTCGCGGCTCGGCAGGCTGGTCGAGCCGGGGAAGCCGTGGCTCGCCTGGTTCGGGCTCGTTTTGCGATAGGCCACGAGGGCTTCGACGTCGATGCCGTCCTGTTTTTCGATCGCGCCGTTGAACTCCGTGATCCCGACGATCGTCGCCCCTTCCTGGGCCAGGAACAGCGCCGCGTGGTAGCCGACGTTGCCCAAGCCCTGCACCACCACCCGCTTGCCCGCCAGGCCGACCGAGAGACCCACGCGCCTCATCTCCTCCGGCTGATTGCACAGCTCGCGGGTGGCGAACATCACCCCCCGGCCGGTCGCCTCTTTGCGGCCCCGAATGCCCCCTTGGGCGATCGGCTTGCCGGTGACGCAGCCGAGCGCTTCGAGCTTTTCCGGCGCGAGCGACTGGTAGGTGTCGGCGATCCAGGCCATCTCGCGCGGGCCGGTGCCGAAATCGGGGGCGGGCACGTCGATGCCCGGTCCGATGAACCCCTTCTTGTACAGCTCGAAGGTATAGCGCCGGGTGATCCGCTCGAGAGCGTCGCGCGAATACGCCTTAGCGTCGATCTTGATGCCGCCCTTCGCGCCGCCGAACGGCACGTCGACCACCGCGCACTTGTAGGTCATGAGGGCGGCGAGTGCCACCACCTCGTCCTCGTTGACGTCCAGGCTGTAGCGGATTCCCCCCTTGGTCGGCAGCTTGTGATGGCTGTGCTCGGCCCGCCAGGCGTGGAGCATCTCGATGCTGCCGTTGCTGCGCCGCACCGGGAAAGTGAAGTGGTAGACGCTGTTGCAGTTCTTGATCAGTCCGAGCATTGCCGGGTCGTGCTGGGTGAGGACCGCTGCCTTCTCGAAGTTCCGGTCGACCTGCTGGGAGAAGCTGATGGCGGACATGGGGATTCCTCGCGGTGAGGGTACGCTCTTGGAAAGGGGCGGGTGTACGCGTTCCGGGAACTGATAGCATTCTCGGGCCAATCGCCGCAAGGCAGTCCCGAAACCCGACCCCCTGAGCATTCCGTGATCCCCTTCGAGTTGTTCGGCAATTCTTGGCAGAGCTGGGCCGTGGCCTTCGGGCTCGCGCTCGGAGTCTTCGGACTGGCGCTCCTGATCCGCCGCCTGATCGTGCTCCGCCTCGCGCCGCGCGCCGAGCGGACCGAGACGCCGCTCGACGATTTCGCGGTCGTGCTCGCCCGCCGCACCCGCCGCGTTCTGCTGCTCGCCGTAACCCTCCGCCTCGGCGCGCTCGCCGTGCGCCTGCCGCTTCGCCTGGAGCGAGCTCTCGTCACCGTCGCGGTGATCGCGATCTTTCTTCAAGCGGCTCTCTGGGTTTCCGCCGCGATCGATTTCTGGATCGACCGGCGGCAGAGGCGTACCGGGTTCGACCCGGCCTCTGCCACCACCCTCAATGCGCTCAAATTTCTCGGTAAGCTGATCCTCGGGGCGGTGCTTGCCCTGGCGGCGCTCGACGCGCTGGGCGTTCAGGTCACCGCCCTGATCGCGGGGCTTGGCGTCGGCGGTCTGGCGCTCGCGCTCGCGACCCAGAACATCCTCGGCGACCTGTTCGCCTCGCTGACCATCCTGATCGACAAGCCGTTCGTTCTTGGCGACTCGATTCAGGTCGACGACCTTTCAGGCTCGGTCGAATCGATCGGCATGAAGACCACCCGCATCCGCAGCACCTCGGGCGAGCAGTTGATTTTTTCCAACGGCGACCTGTTGAAGAGCAGGCTGCACAACTTCGGCCGGATGGCGGAACGAAGGGTGGCGCTGTCGTTTTCCGTGGCGCTCGAAACTCCCGCCGCCGTGCTCGCGGCGATCCCCGCACGGCTGGAGGCGATCGTCGCGGTCCAGAGCGACCTGCGCTTCGATCGCGCGCACGTCAAGGCCATCGGCAGGTTCGGGATCGAGATCGAGCTGGTCTATTTCGTCGTCGGTTCGAACATGAACCTGCACATGGATCGCCAGCAGGCGGTGCTGCTCGCCGTGCTCGAAGATTTCGCGGCGCACGGCATTCGGCTGCCGGCGCCGCCCACCGCTCCGACCCTTCCGCCCGATCAGGCTCCCGGCTCGCGCGGCGCCCGGACCATCGGCGGGGAGGCGTGAAGGTCGCCCACGTAGTAGACGCCGTTGTGACCGTTGGCGATCTCCGGGTAGATTTCGATTCCTTCCGCCGGGGACTCCGGACGGCCCTGGATCGTTCGGATTTCGCAGCTGGAGGCCTCGGCGGTGAGGCAGGTCCAGGCTTCCCCGCCGCGATACGAGACGTCGAGCGCGGTCACGTGAAGCTCGGGCTTCTGCTGCAGCAGGACCGATCCCGCCGTCTCGTAGTCCGGATCCCACGGCACGCCGCGGCGAATCCGCGTATGCACGTTGCCGAGCAGGCCGATCACGACGCCTTCCGGGGTTTTGTCGAAAGCCTCGCCGAGCGCCTCGGCGAGCCGCCGATCGCGCTCGACGGAGGAAGGAGGGGGCACGGCGCGGTCGAGCAGCTCGGCGCGGACCGGATTGCCGCTTTCGTGGAGCTGCCGCAGCCGTTCCAGCAGGGCGAACATCGCGCAACTGCGCCGCCCATCCTGGTAGTCGGCACGCCAGAACGGACCGGCCAACAGCGCCTCGCGATCTTTTTCACCGCCGGCCGAAGAGAGAAAAGCGTCGATCCTTGAAGTTTCCTCGCGCGGAATCTCCAGCGCCACGGTGACCGGCAGGCCGGCCTTGAGAGCCAAGCAGACCGCGTTGGCCAGGAACGCCGGGCTCTGTTCCGTGCCGTGCATTTCGCCGAGCAGCAGGCCGGCGCCTGGCGCGAGCAGGGTTTCGAGCCCCGCGACCGCTTGGCATTCGAGGGCGGTTGAGGTGCGCTCTTTGGCCTGGACCACGACGGGAACCGGCTTCGGCGAGCAGCTTCCCGTAAGCAGGCCCAAGGGGGCGAGCAGAACGGCCGCTATGGCGATCTTTCCGATACCCCTCATGCCGCGCTTCCTCGTTGTCGCACTCTCTGGCTTGGAGCATCCGCACATCGACGGACATGCTACCCCTTCTGAGAGCCTGCTTCTATGAAGAGACGCGATTTCCCTCGGGGCTGTAGGCCAACCACCACGCGACGGTGGCACTTTCGGGCACGGCGGGCTCGGGCTCGAAGCGCCAGGCGCCGGAGCTCGCCTCGCTTTGCCAGAGAAGAGAATTCGCCGGCAGCGCCACCGGCTCGCCCTGTTCGGGCACGAGGCGCCCGGGAACCCGGGTGAACAGGCCCCGTTGGGCGAAATCTTCCGCCCAGGCCTTGCCCGGGCGAGCCGACGCCATCGTGCCTCGGCCGTCGGAGAACATCAGGTTGAGATCTCGCGTCGGTCCGTCGATCAGCTGGCAGTCGGGCGACCAGGACCCGTCGAAGCGCAACGGCTCGCTGCCCACGAAAAGCCTGCGCTCCTCGGAGCCGAACCGGAGCACCAAACCCTTCCCCGCCACCACGGCAAACCACCGGGTGACGCCGGAGAACGAAGAGAACGGCCCGTCGCGCCGAATCTCGGCCACGCTGAGACGCAGGCGCCATTCTTCGCGATCGGGCCAGACCAGAAGCTCGCGGGTCTGGCCACCGCCGTTCTTCCAGGGCACCGGGACAACGTCTTCGAGAGGTACGATCCGCGGGGGATGCATGTGCGCCATCCTACCCGGTGACAGAGGCAACTTGCGCTCTCCCCCTCCGTACAGACAGGATCGGCCGCGCCGCCGCATTACCCCCTTGGAAAGGACCTCTCGTGAAGAAAACTCGCTCGTCGCTCCCCGGCCTGGTCGTGCTGCTCGCCGCGCTCGTCGCCCCGCTTTCTGGTTTTGCCCAACCAGACGGCGGCTCCCGCATGCTCCATACGCCGGACGTCTCGCGCGACCGGATCGTCTTCGTCTATGCCGGCGACGTCTGGATCGTTCCCCGCGCGGGGGGCGAGGCGCGGCGGTTGACCTCGCACCCGGGGCAGGAGCTGTTTCCGAAGCTCTCGCCCGACGGTCGTCAGGTCGCCTTCTCGGGCGAGTACAGCGGCACCCGGCAGGTTTACGTGGTCGCCGCGGACGGCGGAGAGCCGAAGCAGTTGACCTTCAGGAACGACATCGGGGAGCTTCCGCCGCGTGGCGGCTACGACAACGTGATCCTCGATTGGACGCCGGACGGCAAGAAGATCGTCTTCCGCGCCAACCGGGTGGGCTACGACGAACGGATCGGCCGACCCTACACGGTGCCCGCCGCGGGCGGGATGGAAGAGCCGATGCGCATGCCGGAGGGGGGCGCGGGGACGCTTTCTCCCGACGGTGGCCGCTTCGCCTACACCCCGATCGGCCGCGAGTTCCGCAACTGGAAGCGCCACCGGGGCGGCCGGACGCCCGACGTCTGGATCTACGACTTCGCCAAAGACAGCGCCGAGCAGATCACCAAGACGCCGGAAAACGAGATGTGGCCGGTCTGGCTGGGCGATCAGATCTTCTACGCTTCGGACAAGGACCACACGCTCAACCTGTTCGCCTACGACGTGCGGAGCAAGGCGACGACCAAGGTGACGAACGGCGATTGGGACGTGCTCTGGCCGAGCGGCGGCCCCGACGCGGTCGTCTACGAGGCGGGCGGCTGGATCTGGCTGTTCGATCCGCAGCGGAAAGAGACGGCGAAGGTGCCGATCCACGTTTCGGGCGACTTCCCCGAGGCGATGCCTTCGATCGTCGATCTGGGGAAGAGCGTCGAAGCGGCGGTTCCTTCTCCTACGGGTAAACGTGCCCTGCTCACCGCGCGCGGCGATCTGTTCACGGTGCCGGCCGAGAAGGGCGAGATCCGCAACTTGACCGCCACCCCGGGCATCCGCGAGATGTCGGCCACCTGGTCGCCGGACGGCAAGTGGGTCGCCTACCTCTCCGACCGCAGCGGCGAATACGAGATCTGGGTGCGCCCGGGCGACGGCGGCGGTTCCGAACGGCGGGTGACCACAGACGGCGACGTCTGGCGCTTCGCGCCGGTCTGGTCGCCCGACTCCAAGAAGATCGCGTTCGGCGACAAGAAAGCCCGACTACGGATCGCCGACGTCGATTCCGGCAAGGTGCGCGACGCCGATTCGAGCCGCTACGGCACGATCGAAACCTACCGCTGGTCGCCGGATGCCCGATTCATCGCCTATCCGAAGACCGGCTCGAACCACCTGAACTCCCTCTGGGTCTACGCCCTGGAGGATGGCAAGGCGCGGCAGCTCACCGACAGCGGCGCGAACGACTACGAGCCGGTCTGGGACCCGCGCGGCCGCTATCTCTACTTCCTCTCGAATCGCGACTTCACGCTCACCTTCAGCGGCTTCGAGACCCAGTATCTATACACCGATCCAACCCGCGTCTACGTCGGCTCATTGGGCAAGGACGGCCCGGCCCTCTTTCCGCCGCAGAGCGACGAGGAACCGACCGGTGCCGCGAAGTCGTCCGAACCGGCCAAGCTGGTGCGGGTCCAGGTCGATTTTGACGGTTTCGACGGCCGAGTCCGGGCGATTCCGGGCGATCCGGGCGCCTACCGCTCGCTCTCCGCTTCGAGCGACGCCCTGTTCTACCTGAAGCAGATCAATCCGCAGACGACCCAGCTGTTCCGCTATGGCCTGGCGGCGCGGGAAGAAAAGAGCGTGCTCGATAAGCTCGACGACTACACGCTTTCGGCCGACGGCAAGAAGATCCTCTTCCGGAATGGCGAGGACTTCGGGTTCGTCGACGCCCTGCCCGAGCAGAAGATGAGCGACAAGCTCGATCTTTCCCACCTGCAGATCCGCAGCGTGCCGCGCGAGGAGTGGGCGCAGATCTACCGCGACGCCGCAAGATTGGTTCGCGACTGGTTCTACGACCCGAACATCCACGGCCGCGATTGGCCTGCCATCACCAAGCGCTATGGCGAGTTGATGCCCTACGTGTCGAGCCGCAACGACCTCGATTGGATCTTGAACGAGATCTTGGCCGAGATCGGCGCGGGCCACACCTACCTCGAGCGGCGGCCGGGCTGGTCGCCGGTCGAGCGGAAAGACGGCGCCCTGCTCGGCGCCGAGATCGCCGCCGATCCTTCCGGCTATTTCCGCATCGCCCAAATCTTCCCCGGCGAAAACTGGCACGAGGACTTCCGCTCGCCGTTCACCGAGCAGGGCGTGCGCGCCGAGGAAGGCGATTTGATCCTGGCGATCGACGACGTCTCGACCAAAGGAGTCGATAACGTCTACCGCCTGCTCGAAAACAAAGGCGGCCGGACCGTCACGCTCTTACTCAACAAGAAGCCGACGACCGAAGGCGCGCACGAAGAGAAGGTCTCGACGATCACCAGCGAGCAGAACCTGCGCTACCTCGCCTGGGTCGACGCGAGCCGTCGCCGGGTGGAAAAAGCATCGGGCGGCAGGATCGGCTACATCCATCTGCCGAACACCGCGGTCGAAGGCAACCGCGAGCTGTTCAAGCACTTCTACCCCCAGGTGGACAAAGAAGCCCTGATCCTTGACGACCGCTACAACGGCGGCGGGTTCATCCCCGACTCGATGATCGCGCTGCTCTCGCGCCCGCTGCTCAACTACTGGGTCCGCCGCGGCGAAGAGCCGGGCACGACGCCCGACTTCGTCAACCCCGGTCCGAAAGCCTGCCTGATCAACTGGAGCGCCGGCTCGGGTGGAGACGCCTTCCCCTACTACTTCAAGAAGCTCAATCTCGGGCCCCTGATCGGCACCCGCACCTGGGGCGGCCTGATCGGCCTCTCGGGCAATCCGCCGCTGATGGACGGCGGCTCCGTCCTCGTCCCCCAATTCCGTTTCCTTGATACCGACGGCAAATGGGCGGTCGAAAACGAAGGCGTCAGCCCCGACATCGAAGTCATCGACCGCCCCGACCTGATCGCCAAAGGCCAAGACCCGACGCTCGAGAAAGCGATCGAAGTCCTCCTCGCCGAGCTGGCGAAGAACCCGCGGAAGAAGGTCGTGGTACCGATTATCCCGGCGCCTCGGGAGTAAGGGCATAGAACGAAAACCCAGGGGCCGCGCAGGCTCGGTCCCTGGGGCGTAACAGGTTGGTTCTTAGTGGAGGCAGTGCCAGGAAAAGACCTCCGCTCTCGCGACGCAGGTAGTCACCGGATTATTAGCTTCGCGGCATGTGCCTCAGGTTTAGCCTCGTTTCTAGGAAGGGTGTACCATTTCGAAGGGTTCCCCATTGTCAACGCGACGCGGTGGCCTCGTCGAGGGGCGGCGGGCGGTGCCGCGGGACGGCGGAGCGAAAATCGGGGGACCGAAAGGGAGCGACCCGGACCGTGCTTTCCCAATCTGTCGGTTCGAAATCCGCCGAGAACCGTGCGCCGGAAGGTACTCCGTCCCAGCCGGCGCCGGTTTCCGAGGCGCCCGACGGTGCGCCGGACCTCGCGACCGCGGCGCGGCTGGGGCACGACTTCTCTCGTTTGCCCCCGCCCGTTCCGCGCCGGCCGGCGCCGGACGTCCTCCAACTCGGACGCAAACGCAGCCGGAGGTCTTTCAACAACGAGGGCTCTCTCACCCATCTCATGGTGCAGAAGAACCTGATCCCGAACGACCCAAAGGATCTCGATTACGAACCTCCAAAGGTGGAGCCCGAGGACGGGCCGCTCACCCAGGAACAGCGCCGCATGAACGAACGGGGCTGGGGCCTCGACCTGCGCACTCCGGGCTTCTCAGCGATTACGTCCAATGTCGAAAAGTACGGCGCACGGACGCCTGCGAAGGTGAAAAAAGGGAAACAGAGGGCGCTCGGCGAGACGCTCGACAAGATGCACCCGACGGTCGGGATGTTCCAGGAGGTGACCAACCCCGACCTGTTTCTGCATGGCGACAAGAAGGTGCCGGGGCTCGAGGACTTCGACGTACACGAGGCGCCCCGGAAGAAGGTGAAGCGCGGCGAGGATTTACCGGAGGGCCTCGAAGAGCATCGAGGCCTCGGCGAGGAGTACGGAATGCTCAAGGGACCCGCCTACAAATCGGGAAACTATCGGGAGTCTTATCCTCTGGCCTACGATCGCTCGCGCATTCACCAGGTGCCCGAGCTGTTTCAGATGGATCCCGAGACCCATGAGACGCAGGACGTCGACGGCGAAATTCCGTTCGGCAAGAAGCTCGGCAAGCCGCGTCCGACCACCGGCTGGCATCTGAAGGTTTCGAAGGACCCGTTCAACCTGCGGCCGCCGAGCAAGGACGATCCGAGCACCGGCGAGCCCGACCCGGAGTACGCGGAGAAGCACGCTAATCTTTCTCATCGCAAACCGGAGTACCAGGATCTTCATCTCCTGAACGTCCACACTTCGCCGTCGATCTCGACCATCAAGCGCCAGGTAGAGGACATCGAGCAGTCCGGCAACGCACTTCGCGACCAGGGGCACACGGTCGCTTGGGGCGGCGACCACTACATGCAGCGGTCGGCCCGCTCGGTCTGGAACCGGCTGCAGGAGACCGAGGACCAGCCCGAGGGCTGGCATATCGCGGCACCGCCGAACCAGACCAATTTCCCGGGCAAGGGCGTGGGACAGACCGCGGACCACTTCGTGACCGACCCGCACCGGATGAACGTTTCCTCGGTCACCGCGCTGCCGCCGCCGAGCGAAAAACGCCGCGCTTTGGAGGATCACGTCGGGCAGGAGGTGGAAGACTCCGAGCTCGAAAAATGGAGGGATCTCGACATCGACCACGCCCCGGTCCACATGGATGCCACGTTCAACCCCTTCGTCCCTGCTCCGAAACCCAAGGCGAAAAGGCGAGGCCGGGGCCGAAAGAGGAAGACTTGAGTGCCCTGTAAGTCCGCGACGGGCGGCAGCGCGTCGCCGCCCTCCCTGAGTTACGAACTGGGCCTGAACCTAGCCGGAGAAGCCTGTACGCGCAGACGCCTTCGGCTAGCTTGACCCCAGCTCATACAGATAATCCACGTACGAGCGCACCGCGCCGTCCCAGCCCATGACCTTCGGGTTCGACGACTCGATGACGAAGTACTCGTCGGGAGCGTGGGCGCCGCTGCCGTGGCCTAGGCCGAAGTGGCCTGGATCGCCAAAGGCCAAGACCCAACGCTCGAAAAAGCGATCGAAGTCCTCCTCGCCGAGCTGGCGAAGAACCCGCGGAAGAAAGTCGTGGTGCCGAGCATCCCGGCGCCTCGGGAGTAAGGGCATAGAACGAAAACCCAGGGGCCGGGCAGGCTCGGTCCCTGGGGACATGCTACGATTTGTAAGCCATGACGGTTGCTGCAAAGAAAACTGAGGACCCACGGGCCGAAGCCCTCGCCGATCTCGACGCGTACGTGCCGCGGACCCCTTTGGGTAAGAAACTCGTGGAACTCCGCCGCGCTCATATCGAGGCGGGGGGTGAGCTCCTTGACTGGGAAGGCATCCAGCGTGAAGTCTCTGAAAGACGCGGGGGAGTAGGAGAGGACTCCTGATCCTCACCTTCCTGGACGCCGGGGTATTGATCGCAGCGTATGTCGGCGACGCGAAGCAAACCATCCCGGCGCGAGCAATACTCGACGACCCGTCTCGCGCCTTTGTTGCCAGCTCATTCCTTAGCCTCGAAGTTTTGCCAAAGGCCAGCTTTCACCAACGCGTCCGCGAAGCTGAGTTCTATCGTTCGTTTTTTGGCCTAGCCACGGTTTGGGTCGAACCGACCGAGAGCCTACTGCGACCCGCGGCCTTGCAAGCTGAGACCTATGGGCTCGCAGCCATGGATGCACTGCACGTCGCGGCGGCTCTCGCCGGGAACGCTTCCGAGTTGATCACCACGGAAAAGCTCTCGAAGCCAATTCACCGTGTGCAGGGCCTTGTTGTCCGTTCGCTTCACCTGGCCTAGTCCACCGCGTCGTTTTTGTGGAAGTGGCTGCGCAGAAAGCGGAGCAGGCCGCCTTTGGCCTGATCCTCGGACCGGAGCTCCAAGCACCGGACGCGTGACACAGTTCTCGGACGCATTTCGCGGGCACCGGACCCGTCACCCTGAAATCGGACGCATTGCCGTAGTCCCGCGGATTCTTAGCGCTATTTGGGACTCGCTGCGCAGAATTCGGACCGCCTATCGAATTATCGGACGCGCCGTGCAAAATTCGGACGCGGGGTTCGCCCGATCTGGCAACGGCGGTAAGGAGCCCGAGGGGAGCTACTTCGCCTTGCCGCGAGCCTTGGAGCCCAACGCGGCGGCGATTTCCTGCCGCACCATCCGTCGCAGCCGCTCGCCTTCGGCCTCGGCGGCGGCACTCTCCTGTTCGGCGCGCCGTGCCGCGAACGGCGGTTCGACCGGGCCGATCCAGTCGGCAAGGCGGCGTCCCGCTGCTTGAGCGTGCGGACATCCCACCGCGAGAATCTCGGCCGGTGGAACCTCCAGAAGCTCGGCCAACCCCACGAGATTGCGCACCTTCAGCTCCAGCGTGCCGGACCAGAGATCTTCCATCCGGCCATGGCTCACCCCCATCGCCGCCTCCAGATCATGCTTGCGCGCCCGGCTCGCCTGGGCCGCGCGCCGCATGACCGCCGTCAGCTCTCGTAGATCGCTTTCTCGCATGGTGGGGGAATGGTAGGCAGGTGGGGAGGGGAGGGCAAGAGGGTCGCGCCACCAAGGTCCCGACAAACAATGCGGCGTTCCGCTCCTTGAGTTACGATCTCGGCATGAACCTGGCCCAAGTCCTACCCCTGAGTGAGATGTCCGTCGAGGAGAAGCTCCAAGCCATGGAGGCGCTCTGGGAGGACTTGAGCCGCAACGCCGCGCTCTTGGAGTCCCCCGCCTGGCACGAAGAGATCCTCCGCGAGCGAGATCGGCAGATCGAAGCAGGCGAGGCCAGCTTCATGGATTGGGAGCAGGCCAAAGCGCACATCCGCAACCGCGTTTCATGAAGATTGAGATCCTCTCTGCCGCCGAGGAGGATCTCGTCGATGGCCACAACTTTTACGAGAGGCAAGCGGCCGGCTTGGGCAACTACTTTCTCGATTCCCTTTACTCGGACATTGATTCTCTTCTTGTGTATGCAGGAATTCATCCCGTTGTCTACGGCAAGCACCGTGCCCTATCGAAGCGTTTCCCCTACGCGATCTACTACACGGTCGAGGCGAATACCGTTCGCGTTCGTTCCGTATTGGATTGCCGGAGAAGCTCCTCCTGGACGCGTAGGCACCTTCGTCTAGCCTAGCCTCGAGAGAACCGACGACCGTGATTGGGCCGGTAGACAACAGCTACCACTACTTCGTCGCGATCTATCGCTGCGACCCAGCTGTGGGCGCCCCACTCAAGTGCGTTTGTGATGAAGCGAAAGTCGAGCTCTTTCGCGACCACCGTACGTACTTTCCTAGCGAGTACAAGCCAGCAGTTGTCGCCGCTGTTAAGGATGCAGAGTACTGCTTCCCCGTTCAGTCGCCCGTCGTGCTCGACACGAAGATCCAGCACCTTGTCCTCACCGCGCGTACCCGTCGGAGCCGACACGAAGCACAAGCAGAATGCACTGCTGCACTCGATCGCGTCATCGCGATTCTAACCGCTGTCTACGGCACCGACCTCTTCCGTACGCTTCTGTTCCGTGGGTGGTTGCGAGGCGGTCCACCCGATCCGCATCTCGGCGTGTTGATGCGGGCAGTGATGCCCATCGAATTGGCGTCCGCCGGGATAGCCAGGGAGTACGGCTCAGCTTCGACCGCCATCAACGCAAACGCCGAGCTGAAGGAGCGGTTTGGGCTGATGTCTCGCTTGGTTGCCCGCGCACTATCGCAACCTCCTGGAGAGGAGGCATTCCTCTGGCTCTGGACGGCTGTCGAGGTCTTCCCGATGGTCGGCACGACGGATATCAAGCCTATTGGTGAATTCCTCGCCACGTACGTGAATCGTCCGGCTGAGATCGTGAAGCAGAAGCTCAGGATCGGCTGGCTGTTCGGCATGCGCTCACGCCTAGTTCACGATGGTCATCTCCCCTTAGATCAGGAGGACGCGCTCTCGGCTCTCGGCACTCTTGAGTTGGTTGTGCGTGCCATCCTGCGTCACGCGGCGGCTTTGCCACACGACGGTGCACTCGACCCGCTCTTAAATGCCGTGAAGCCCGACCCACCGAGGCCGAAGGTGACGTGAGCCGGTAAGGGTCGGGTCGAGGCTGCGATTCCTCCGTTCCTCACCCCTCCCGCCAGCTCTCGATCGTGTGCCCGTTGCAGCGCAGCCAGGCGTACTGGATCTCTCCGGGCCGGTCCTTCAGTTGAGCGAACGCGGCGCGGTATTGGCGCTCCAGTTCGGGACGTCTGCCGGGGCCGAATTTCTCGTGGATCTGGGCGCGGACCGCGGTGCCGTGCCAGAGGATGCCTTGATTGCCTTCCCAGAAACCGATCAGGTAGCGGGTTTGTGGCAAGCGGTTCTCGACGCGCTCTAGGAGCCGGATGAAGTCGCCCCAGCCCCAGCGGCGACCGACCAGTTTTTCGCGCACGATGAGCGGATTTTCGACGATCCGTTCCAACCGGTAGCCGTAGATCGATTCGAAGGTAGGCGCGTCGATCAGCCTCTGTTCGAGCATTTTCTCGCAGTGCTCGAACAGGCCCATGTAGGCCTCCAGGCGCGCCCAGTCTTCTTCGGTGGGAAAGTTCGCGTCGTCGTTCGGCCACCTCGCGTTGCGCAGCTGAAGGTGGATCTCGTGGTGCTTGTCCGCGATCATCTCGCGCAGATCGAGCCAGAACTGCGCTTGGCTGACCCGGGAGGAGATGCGGAGCTGGATCGCCGAATAGACGAGCGCCAACCCGCCGACGATCACGCCGAGGATCGTTGAGAGGTTTGCCCAACCGGCGAGATCGAGGCCCATGACTGTCATCGCCTCGGATTGGACGCCGGATCTCCGCGTTCAGACCTTCAGGCGCCCAGCTCGTAAAGATAATCCACGTACGACCGAACGGCACCGTCCCAGCCCATGACCTTGGGGTTCGACGACTCGATCACGAAATACTCGTCGGGTGCGTGAGCGCCGCTGCCGTGGCCTAGGCCGAAGTGGCCTGCGGGCAGTTTGAGCGGCTCGCTGGTGAACACCCAGCCCGGGTAGGAGCCCGCGTTCCTGGGCCAGAGGATCGGGTCGAGGCCGGCTCGGCGGTAGACGGCGATCTGGGCTTTGATCACTTCGGTGTCGGCCGAGGTGCTGGTCGGATCGTAGCCGCCGCTCGGGTTGACTTCGATGTCGCCGAAGCCGCGCTTCGCGAGATGCGCCTTGAGCGCGGCGACCGCGCCGTCGAAGGTCATGTCCGGCACCAGACGGAGGTCGAGCTTGGCGACCGCGCGGTGGGGGAGCACGGTCTTGCCGCCCGGCCCGGTATAGCCGGCGACCAGCCCCTCGATGTTGACGGTGGGCGTGAAAAGGAATTGCTCCAGCGAGGCGCGCCAGGGCAGGTCGTGCGCCCAACGGTCGGCCGAGAGCAGTTGTTTCGCGGTCGCCTCGTTGAGGCGCGCGGCAGCGGCGTCGAGAATCGCGCGCTGCTCCGCCGAGGCGGCCCGCGCGGCGTTCGCGAAACCGTCGATCGCCGGATCGCCGTCCGGGGTCACCAGCGTGGCGAGCGCCTGGACGAGATGGAACGCCGGGCTGTCGAGTCGCGCCCGGTTGCTCGAGTGGACGTCCTTCTTGGGACCCCGGCCCCACTTCTCGCCGCTCGATACCAGCTCGAGCTCGACGACCCCCTTGGCGCCCAGCGAGACGAGCACGGTGCCGTCCGGATCCTGCGCCGCCGAGGGCATGAACACTCCGAGACAGCGCTCCAGCGCGGAGCGCACCTCGGGGCGGCGGACGACCTGGGAGAAATGCGGCGATCCGATCTCCTCCTCGCCCTCTGCAACTAACACGAGGTTCACGGGCACCTTCTTGCCCGCTCCTCGGATCGCGTGTAGCGCCGCCAAAAATGCCGCCTCCGGCCCTTTCTGGTTCACCGCGCCTCGGCCCATGAGGACTTTGCCGAAGCCGGGCTTGTCGACCAGCGCGGCCTCCCAGGGCGGCGAGGACCACTCGGCGGGATCGACCTGCTTGACGTCGTACATGAAGTAGAGGCCGACCGTCTTTTTCGCTCCGGCATCGAGCGTCGCGAACACCCCGGGCTGGCCGTCGGTCGGCACGCGCGTGACCTGCTGGAAGCCGGCCTCCTGAGCCAGGCGCATCATGTGCGCGCAGCCCTGTTCCATCTCCCGGTTCTCGGCGGCGATCGAAGGTTGCCGCACCCATTCCTGGAGCCGCGTAACGCCCTCGGCGTGGCGCTTCAGGATCTCGGCTTGAATCGCATCGAGGGTGTCGTCGGAGAACAGAATCCGGGGCAGGGCGAGCGCGGCCGCCGACGCGGCGGTCGCCCCGATGAAATCGCGGCGCGTGAAGGGATTCATGGCGGAAAGTCTACAGCAGACCCATTCCCACGGCAGCCTTTCGCGTCAAGCCTCATCCCCCCGGTTGGACGTACACGAAGCTCAGGTTTCGCCCGCCGCCTTTCCCTTCGCGCCGGTAGCTGTGAAGGTTCTCTTCGTCGCAGCGGGTGCAGTTGCGCAGGGCCGAGATGCGGCGGATTCCGAGCGCGCGGAGTTGGCGTTCGGCCGCAGCGAACAGGTCGAGGTGGGGTTTGCCCGCGGAACCTCGCCGGGTGATCGCAACCTGACCTTCTCCCGATCCGCGGGCGACCTCCGCCGCCACATCGGGGCTTACCTCGTAGCAGCAGGGGCCGATCGAAGGGCCGATCCAGGCGGAGAGCGTTTCGGGCGGATCGGGAAGGCGGCCGACGGTCGTGGCGAGGACGCTGTTCGCGAGCCCTCGCCAACCGGCATGGACGGCGGCGAGGTGGGTCGGTCCGGCGAGCAGCACGGGAACGCAGTCGGCGGTGGCGATCGTGAGCGCCAAGCCCGCGTCGCGCGGAGCGATCAGCGCGTCCCCCTCTCCGGCGCAGCCGGGGCTCGCGGCGAGGGCGCGATCGGAGTGGATCTGTTTGGCCCAGGCGACCACCGTTCCCGCGGTCGCGGCCTCCGGAGCCACCCGGGCGAAGACCTCCTCGCGCTCGGGGCGTTCCGGCGTGGGGCCGCGGCCGACGAACAGGAGCCGTACGTCCCCCGACGCGGCACGCCAGTAGATTGTGTCGTCCTTCTGGAATGGTCCTTCGATCGTCGGCCACCGGGAGGAGGAAGCGGGAGGTTGGTGGATCATCGAGCGCCTCGTCGCTTCAAAATCGGCGTCAATTCCTCGGACACCGCCTCCGCGAGCTTTGCGTATCCGGCGGCGTTCGGATGAATCTCGTCGCTCTTCAAGGTGCGGTCGGACAAGATTTCCGGCAGAGCATCCTCAAGCACCGGCACGTGGTACTTGTCGCCGAGCCGCTCGAACAGATCGGCGTAGCGCCCGCCGCCGAACGGGCCATGGATTTCGATCAGGACCGGCACCGTGCGCGCCGCGAGCAGGCGTTCTACGATCGCCTGTAGGTTCGCTTCGGTGCGTTCGATCGGCACCTGGTGGAGCAGGTCGTTGCCGCCGAGCTCGACGATCACCAGCCAGGGATCCTGAGCCAGCATCGGCTCGATTCGCGCAAGCGCGTCGGCTGTCGTATCGCCCGGGACCCCCGCGTTGATCACCGGGCGGCCGATCTTCTCGGCGAGCCGTTCCGGATACGTGGTGCCCGGTCCGTCGGCGCCGTACCCCGCGGTGATCGAATCACCGAACGCGACGATCGTGGTCCCCGGCGAATCGAGGTTCGGGATCTCGCGACGGCAGCCCGCGAGCAGTGCCAGCACGACAAGGAAAGCAGGGAAAGCGCGACGCACGGGGGGCATTCTAGCTCCCGGGCCGGCCCGGGGATGACGGGTACGTCGAGGCGCAGTAGCATGGACGATCCTGCGCCGATCCTTTGTACGCCGGACGAGCTCATTGGGAGAAGAAGATGAACGACGAACGATCTGGTGACGAGCGGTGGCGCGATCCCATCGTCGAGGAGGTCCGGGCTGCCCGGCAGGCGCTTTTTGCGGCAGCCGGGGACGACATCTTCGAGTTTTGCCGTCGGCTCCGAGAGGAACAGGCGTCCTCGGGGCACCCTGTGGTCACGCTCGCTCGCTCCTCGAAACAGGCCGAGCCCGGCGAAGCCGCGTGATCGATCCGCCGTATCAATCTGGGGCGTGCCTCACCTTTACACTTCGTGGGCCATCTCGAGGTACGTGATGATCACCGCATTGTTGACGTGCCCCAGTCCGTCGATGTCGCGAAATCGAACTGGAATCTCGGCACAGACAGGGTATCTGGTTGCGGCGCCTTCACTCATCGTGTTCCTCTTCTTCCCTGCCGAAGTAGCGCACCGCCGCGACGACTCCCCGCTCACCTAAGGGGTGCAACCCCACGCCTGCGCCCTCGGCAAACCAGGCTTCCAGGCGCACGATCGGTCGCCCTTCGGTGACGAACTTCGCTTCGTAGTGGGTGCGCGGACCTTCGGGCCACTCCGCGATGCGGCGGATCTGTAAGCCGGGTACGCCGGAGAGAATTTTGATCACTTTCTCGCCGTACTCCAGGAAGTCGGTCGCGAACGAGAGCTTGCCGCCCGGCGCGAGCAGGCGCAGCACGAGATCGACGGTCTCGGGATCGAGCAGCCGCCGTTTCTTGTGCCGGGTCTTCCACCAGGGGTCGGGAAAATAGATGTGCACCACCTCGGCGAATCCGGTGGGAAGCGAGGTCGCCAGCAGCGCGAGCGCGTCGCCGTGAAGGACGAGGAAATTCTTGAGCCCGACCTTGCGGCTGCGGCGCACCCATTCGCGCAGGTATTGGCCGGCGATCTCGATGCCAAGGAACCGCCGGCCGGGCTCGGCGCGGCAGCGCTCGAACAGATAGCGCCCTTTGCCGAAACCGATCTCGACCTCCCACGGCGCGCCAGCCGGAGCGGGCGGCACCAGCCGGTCGAGCGGGATCGGCGCGCCGCTTTGGGCGAGCGTCGAGTCGCCCGCGGCGGTGAGGAGTCGGGCCGGTTGAATCGGCATTCGGGAGCGGAGCCTTACAGCAGGTCGCCGCGCTCGCGGGCCGCAAGCTCGGCCACCAACCGGCGAACCTCCTGCGAGCGCGCCTTGGGGAGGACGACCACGGTATCTCCGGTGCGCACGACGACCAGGTCGGAAACGCCGAGCACGGCGACCAGTCCCCCTTCGGAGACGATCAGATTGTTGGAGGAATCGAGCGCCAGCGCGTCGCCGCGGAAAGCGTTGCCCGCCTCGTCCTTGGCCAGAATCTCGTGCAGGGCTTCCCAGGAGCCGAGGTCGCTCCAGCCGCAGTCGAGCGGCAGGGTCGCAATGTCGTCGAGCTTCTCCATGATCGCGACGTCGATCGATTCGGCCGGCAGCGACGCGTAGATCTCCGCGGCGCGAAGGGGTTCGGCGGCGATCGCCGCGAGCCCCGCGGCCAGCTGCGGCTGGTGCAGGCCAAGCAGCTGGAGGAACGTGGTGCCGCGGAAGACGAAGATCCCGGCGTTCCACAGGTGGCGCCCGCCGGCCAGGTAGGCTTCGGCCGCCGCAAGCGCGGGCTTCTCGACGAAGCGCAGGACGTGGCGCAGGCCGTTGGCCAATTCCGCCCCCAACTCCAGATAGCCGTAGCCGGTCTCCGGCCACCTGGGGATGACGCCGAGCGTCATCACGTAGTCGTGCTCTTCGACCGCTTGCGCGGCGCGGCCGAGGATGGCGCGAAAGTCCGCGTCGTCGGCGATCCGATGATCGGCGGGAAGGACGGCGATCGGCTCCGTTCCGGCTTCCATCAAGTCCACGGCCCAACCGATCGCCGGACAGGTGTTGCGCCCCTCCGGCTCGGCGAGCACCTGGGCGGCCGGCACCTCCGGCAGCTGCTCGCGCACCGCGTCGGCGAGCGCCTCCGTGGTGCAGATCCAAACGTCGGCTGGAGCGACCAGCGGTTGCAGCCGATCGACCGTCTCCTGGAGCAGGCTCCGCTCCCCTTCGAGCGCGAGCAGCTGCTTCGGTCGAGCTTTGCGCGACAGCGGCCAGAATCGGGTGCCGCTGCCGCCGGCGAGGATGAGGGCTTTCACGGGGTGCAGGTCTCCACGAGAAATTGGCGGCAGAGTATAGCTGCGGACTAGGTTAGGCTCTTCTTATGCCGAGATTTCCGCTCGTCGCCCCGACCGTCGCCGCCATCCCGGGTTCGGTCTACTCCCGCCTCGCCCATCGCCTCGAAGGGTATCAGGGCGAGATCTATCCCCTGTCGGTCGGCGACACCTGGATGGAACCCCCGCCCGGTTGCCGGATGGAGGACATCCGCGTCGCGGACCACCCCGGGATGCACCGCTACGCTCCGGTTCAGGGAATCCCCGAGCTGGTCTCCCGCCTGGCCGAGCGGGTAGGGAAAAGATCGGGCGCGGCCACCGGTCCGGAAAACGTCCTGATGGCGACGGGAGCCACGGGGGGGTTGAGCACGGTGGCCGGCGCGCTCGTCGCTCCGGGAGACGAGGTGCTGATCCTCGCGCCCTACTGGCCGTTGATCTCGGGGATCGTCCGGTCGTTTCACGGCACGCCCGTGCCGGTGCCGTTCCTCGCCGCCCCCGATCCTTCGTATGCCCTGCCCGACTCGCCTGAGTCCGCCGTCGAGCAGGTGGCTCGGTTCAAAACTGAGCGGACGATCGCGCTCTACCTGAGCACGCCGAACAATCCGAGCGGCCTCGCGATCCCGCGAGCGTGGATCGAGGCGCTGGTCGCCTGGGCTTGCCGGGAAGACCTTTGGTTGATCGCCGACGAAGTCTACGAGGACTATCTGTACGAGGGGGAGCACGCCTATACCCGCCCGCTCGCTTCGGAGCGGACGTTCGCCGCCCATTCGTTCTCCAAGGCGTTCGGGATGGCGGGCAATCGCTGCGGCTACATCGTCGGACCCGCTTCGACCATGGGCGAGCTGCGCAAGGTGAGCACCCACGGTTTTTACAGCACGCCGACCGCCTCGCAGCTCGCGGGCCTTGCGGCCTTGAGCCCGGCGGGCGACGCTTGGATCGAGATCGCCCGCGGGCTCTATACGGAGGCCGGGGCGAAGGCGGCGGCTCGGCTCGGGGTGCCCGCGCCGCAGGGGAGCACGTTCCTTTTCCTGAACGTCGCCGAGCATCTCGGAGAGGACGGGCTCGAAGGGTTCCTCGGCGACTGCGCGGATCAGGGGTTGTTGGTTTCGCCGGGACCGAGCTTCGGCCCCTATCCGACCCACGTCCGCGTCTGCTTCACCGCCGCGCCGCCCGACGTGGTCGAGCGTGGGATCGAGATCCTCGCCCGCCGGATTGGTCGGGGTTGATCGGGAGGAACCCGTGCTCCAGAGCTGGAACGAGAAGAACCGCGACCTGTTGGTGAACATCAACGGCCGTCTGGTCCACCGCGACCAGGCCGGAATCAGCCCGTTCGACTCCGCGGTGCAGGGAGGCGACGCGGTCTGGGAGGGCTTGCGGGTCTACGACGGCCGGGTGTTCAAGCTCGCCGAGCACCTCGACCGGCTGACCGGCTCGGCCAAGGCGCTTGCTTTTGCCGAGATCCCTTCGCCCGAGGCGATCACCGCGGAGATCGCGAAGACCCTCGAAGCCAACGGCATGCGGGACGAGGTCCACATTCGCCTGACGCTTACCCGCGGGGTGAAGATCACCAGCGGCATGGACCCGCGTTTGAACCAGAGCGGCCCGACGCTCATCGTGCTCGCCGAGCACAAGGCGCCGGTCTACGGCCGGACGGGCCTCTCCCTGATTACCAGCACGATCCGCCGCTTCCCGCCCGACGGGCTCGACCCGAAGATCCACCATTGCAACCTGATCCAGTCGATCCTGGCGAAGATCCAGGCGAACCAGGCGGGTGCCGACGACGCCGTGATGCTCGATCCGCGTGGTTTTATCGCCGAGACCAACGCGACCCACCTGTTCCTGGTCCGCCGCGGCGAGGTGCTCACCCCGTTCTGCCATTCCTGCCCGGAGGGAATCACCCGCGCGACCGTGCTCGATCTCTGCCGGAGGAACGGCATTCCCCATGCCGAGCGCGACTTGTCGCTCACCGAGGCGTACCGCGCCGACGAGGTGTTCTGCACCGGCACCATGGGCGAGTTGGCCGCG
>Ga0068860_100000855_pt1 | contig 33982 bp, 31 predicted proteins | sample KBSSwiS32_FD_66597 | JGI IMG/M metagenome (GOLD analysis project Ga0068860, IMG submission 66597) | Switchgrass rhizosphere microbial communities from Kellogg Biological Station, Michigan, USA - KBS Switchgrass S3-2 | ecosystem: Host-associated > Plants > Roots > Rhizosphere > Soil ... | reverse complement strand
AGTCGGGATGACAGGATTCGAACCTGCGACCCCTTCGTCCCGAACGAAGTACGCTACCGGGCTGCGCTACATCCCGAAGGAGAAGACTACAAAAATAACATCCTTTATTATTCTTTCCATTTAATTTTAGTTTCTAATTCAATTTTATGATTGAAAATCTTCCCGTCATCACCGATGATTTTATGAAAGAAAACATGACGAAAACAAAGAGTTATTGCAGTGTTATTTTAAAAGCCGGACCCAATATCCAAATTCCCGGAGTTGAAAAGATAATCTGGGAACATGGCAGAAGAAATTTTGCACTGCGTGAAGCAGGATTATTAAACATTGTTTGTCCCATCAAAGACGGCACCGAAGTCTGCGGAATTGGCATCTTCAATACTTCACCTGAAAAACTAAAAGAAATTATGGATGGCGATCCGGGAGTTCAGCGAGGAGTTTTTGTCTATGAGATTCATCCGGTCCGTAGTTTCCCTGGCGATAAGTTGGCCTAGAAACCACTCCGCAGTTCAATAAACGCCTTTCCAAGATTTTTGATAAGATCAGTTGCAAGCATTGCTTCTTCTGAAAAATTTTGTGCAGCAATATCTCCCGCTAGTCCGTGCAAATACACGCCGAGCACAGCTGCTTCTGGTGCCGTATATCCCTGCACCAATATTCCGGTAAGGATGCCCGTTAGTACGTCACCGCTGCCGCCTTTGGCCATCCCTGCGTTTCCAGTTGAATTGAAGTAACCACGACCGTCAGGCAAAGCGATCAATGTATAATGTCCCTTCAAAACAATCACACATCGATATTTTTTTGCGTGCTCAACCGCACTATGCAATCTTTCAAAATCGTTTTCGACAGCCCCAAATAATCGTTCGAATTCTTTTGGATGAGGTGTTAAAATAGAGTAGGGGGTGAGACGTGAAAATAATTCCTGGTTCTCTGATAAAATATTGAGTCCGTCTGCATCGATGACGAGTGGCGATTTGTATCTCTTCAAAATTTCCGATAGTAAATTTTTTGTTTTTGTATCAGTACCGATGCCAGGTCCAATTCCAATCGTTTTGAATGTTGAAAGTTCGTAATCAATTTTTGTATTGATATTATCATTTGGATCCGTCATGACCATCGCCTCCGGCAACGCGGTCTGCAAAATGTTGTATCCGCACGAAGGAATATGACAGGAGAGGAGTCCCGCCCCGCTGCGCAAACATGCTTCAGCAGCCATTAGCGCTGCACCCATCTTTCCATAACTTCCGGCTACCAGTAATGCATGACCGAAGGTTCCCTTGTGCGCAAATTTTTTTCTGGGTTTGAATATTGTTCTGATCAATTTCAAGTCGACCAACTCAAACGAGCCGGGGATCTCTGGAGCGTAAGCCGGATGTAAACCAATATCAAGAATGTGCACCTCCCCAATAAAATCCGCATTTTCTGCGACGAGAAATGCCAGTTTATAACATTGAAAACTCAATGTATATGTTGCACGGACTATAGAATTTGCTTTGGAGCTTTTATCCACGTACAGACCACTTGGAATATCAACAGCGATGATTTGATTCCCGGAGTGATTGATGTGATCGATCAATTTTGCTGTTACATCTTCGAGCGGACGATTCAATCCGCATCCGAAAAGTGCATCGATGATAATATCGCCTGCTGGAATGGGACGAAAATTTTCTTCCGTCTGGATAAAAAATATTTCTGCGTCACATTCGTGCAACCGTGCAAGATTTGCCTGGAAGTCATCTGTCCCTTTGTGACCAAATTCAAGAATATAAACAACAACCCGGCAATTTTTTTGGGAGAGCATTCGTGCAAGTGCGAGTCCATCGCCGCCATTATTTCCTTTTCCGCAAAAGACGGAGAATGAGTGCGAGAAAAATTCGCGCGCTTCGATCCAATCGAAACAGCAAGTTGCTGCTCTTTCCATTAGATCAACGGAACTGACCGGCTCATGCTCGATGGTAAATTTATCCCACAGTCTTATTTGTTCCGGAGAGAGAATTTGCATCCGGAAAATTAGTGAAGATTTTGGTTACCTACGCCGGTAGATTGCGTTAATTGCCGGCTTTTGTTTCATACAAAGGCAGAGGGAGATTCTTTTGATGTGTCTTTGTGTGAAACAAAAATCATTCACTAAAAGAAAGCTGCAAAATGTTAAACGCAGAAATGTCATTTCTTTCCCTGCCCATTTTCGCCGCCACGTCCATCTGGATCGGTTTCGAATTCTTCGAATTTTTCGTGGCTTTGCTGGTAATTGCCAAACAGATCGCAGAGTTGTTTGGAAGCATAGACTTTTTTGTTATCGTTATTGCAGAGTGTAATAATCGTCGCGCCTTCTTCCGGCATCCTGAGAAATACGGTGCGGTTGCCATGCCACCAGCCATTATGATAAATTAATTTTTTCCCATTCGGAATACAAAGCATGCGCCATCCCAAACCATAATTTCTTTTGCCTGGTTTTTCCAAACTGTAAGGGGTATACGCACTATCCAATGTTGTTTTTTTAAATAATATTCCTGACCTGAGTGCGATGTCCCACTTCATTAAATCATGCGTGGTGCTATAAATGTTTTTATCTCCGTAAACAACATCAAGAAATTCGAGCGGATACGGGCGGCCCGTAATCTTGTAAGATTTCATTGATCTTGACGTATCAGACAAAGAAAAAACATACGTGTCTTCCATTTTCAGCGGCCCAAAGAAAGTTTTCGACATGTATTCTGCATATGATTGCCCCGATACTTTTTCAATGATCAGTGCGAGCATAGCATAGTTGGTATTGGAATATTCGAAATGACGGCCGGGCATTACACGTTGAACTTTTTCCTTATTGTTTACGATGTATTGCAACAGGTCAGCATTGGTAAGGAATTTTTTCTTATCCCATCCGGACTGATCCATAAAATGAACATAATTTGATAAACCACTTCGCTGACTTAGCAAATTCTTTATCGTAACGCCTGCAGGAAAACCGGCGAGGTACTTTGACACCTCATCATGAATATCCAGTTTGCCTTCTTCCCATAATTTCAAAACGGCCATGCCCGTAAATGTTTTTGAAACGGAAGCGAGGTGGAAAGGAGTACGCGCATTAATTGAATCCTTTTTCTGGCGGACGTTTTTAAATCCACTGTATCGTTCATAGATGACCTGTCCGTCTTTCGCGACCAATACAGTTCCATTGAATCCTCTCATGAAAAGAGAATCAAAAAAATGTCGAGATGTGGACGCGTAGTGGTTAAACTCGGCCTTTGTCAGGGTGTTCGTTACAGGGGATGGCGAAAGGCTGTCGTTGACAGGTTTTGGGCCGGCAGCAGCCTGTTGCTGACCGGATTGTCCGCAACATGCAAATATTGAAGCGGCCAGTAGATAACAGCAAATAGTTTTCAATAGGACTTATTTTATCAGTTATTCAATCACAAAAGTAAAAAAAGACATGTATAAAAACGGCCTTGAGTCACTTTTGTTTTTTCGTTTACCATTTTAATAACAACTTTGCACCTGGATTTGAAAATTATAACGTAAAAAGGCGAACCAGATTATGGCAGATAAAAAATTAACAAGTTACCCTAAGGAAAAAATTAATATTCTGTTTTTAGAAAATATCAGTGATGCGGCGGTCAAACACTTTGTTGATGCGGGTTACGCCTCTGTGAGAAAACTAACCAAGGCACTGAGCGAAGACGACCTCGTTAAGGAAATAAAAGATATCCACCTTCTCGGAATACGTTCAAAAACCCAGATTACGCCCAAAGTGCTGGAAGCTGCAAAAAAACTCCAGGCAATTGGCTGTTTTTGCATAGGAGTGAACCAGGTAGATCTGAAAACTGCGCGTAACCATGGGGTCGTTGTCTTTAATGCCCCTTATTCGAATACAAGGTCAGTTGCGGAACTGGTCATTGGTGCCTCAATCATGCTGATCCGGAGGATCCCGGATAAGAGCAAGGCGGCGCATAATGGTCTTTGGATGAAGGAAGCAAAGGGCAGCTATGAACTGCGTGGCAAAACCATGGGAATTATCGGTTATGGAAACATTGGTACCCAGGTAAGCGTGTTGGCCGAGGCGCTGGGCATGAAAGTGATTTTTTATGATATTGTTACCAAACTTCCGTTAGGAAATGCGGAAGCCATAAAATCGCTCAAAGACCTTGTAGGACAGTCCGATATTATCACACTACACGTTCCGGAAACCGCACAAACGAAAAACCTCGTTAACAAATCGCTAATAAAGCAATTTAAGAAAGGATCGATATTGTTGAATTATGCGCGTGGAGAGGTTGTTGATCTAGATGCACTGGCAAAAGCGATTGAAGAAGGAAATATCGCTGGTGCCGGAATTGACGTCTATCCATGGGAGCCCGAAAAGAACGGAGATAAATTCAACACTCCGCTACAAAATTTACCCAATGTTTTATTGACACCTCATATAGGCGGCTCAACGGAAGAGGCGCAGGAAAATATCGGGGAAGATGTCAGCACAAAATTGTTTCAATATCTTGAAATGGGAATTACCATCGGGTCCCATACAGTACCGCCGCTCAGCTTGCCCCAACAAAGCGGTACTCACCGATTGCTTCATATTCACAGAAATGTTCCAGGTGTTTTGTCCGAGATCAATACAGAACTGTCCCGGAACAATATCAACATACTGGCACAATATTTAAAAACAAATGATGACATCGGTTATGTGGTACTAGATGTTGATAAAAAATTATCAAGCCAGGCGCTGGATTTGTTGAAGCAGGTGAAGAATACAATCAAGACGCGATTGTTGTACTAAATCGCGGATTCCGCGGATTTGAGCGGATTTCGCGGATGCTTTAGTCGAAAATTCATTAACAACTTTCGCTTTTTTCACTGAAAAGACAATTAATATTCAAGAATGATACTCAACTAAAAGATCCGCGAAATCCGCTCAAATCCGCGGAATCCGCGATTAAAATGCAAGAACATGAAAGTAATCATCGTCGGCGGAGGATTTGGTGGATTGAGATTGGCAAGATCGCTTAGCAATAAAAAAGGAATTGATGTGACGCTATTGGATAAAGTAAATTATCATCAATTCCAACCTTTGTTTTACCAAGTGGCAACAGCCGGATTGGATGCAAGCAATATTTCATTTCCACTGCGGAAAGTTTTTCATGATAATAAGAATGTCACTGTTCGTCTTGGTAGCCTGAAGGAAGTTGTTCCGGGAGAAAATAAGATCGTAACAGATCTTGGCGATATGGAATATGACGTGCTCGTATTGGCGACTGGAGCCGACACAAATTTTTTCGGAAATACTGAGTTGATGAAAAATGCGTTCCCGATGAAATCGAGTTGGGAAGCGTTGCAGTTGCGATATAAGATCATAAAGAACTTTGAAGATGCTACAGTTGCCAAGCCGGAGGCGCTGCAGAAATATCTCACGATTGTTATTGTCGGAGGCGGGCCAACAGGTGTTGAGTTGAGTGGCGCGATTGCAGAAATGAAAAGGGATGTGTTGCATAAGGATTACCCGGACCTTGATTTTTCTAAGATGAAGATTTACCTGGTAGAAAGTTCGCCACGGACATTGGCCGCCATGAGTGAAAAATCGTCGGCTGATTCCAGGAGATATCTTGAGCGGTTGGGTGTAACCGTTATGACGGGCAATGTTGTAAAGGGTTATGATGGTTCGACGGTTACGCTCCAGGACGGAATAACCATTCAGGCCAATACCGTAATCTGGGCAGCGGGAGTTAAAGGCAATGTTCCTCCTGGTATTAGTCCTGATTTAATTGTAAAAGGTAACCGGATAAAAGTCGATCGCTACAATAAGGTAGAAGGCACAAAAAATATTTATGCGATCGGGGACCTCGCTTATATGGAAACGCCCGTTTACCCCCATGGTCACCCGCAGCTTGCGGCAGCGGCTATACAGCAGGGTAAGAACCTCGCGAAAAATCTACGGGAAATGCTGAAGCCCAACCCGGTATTAAAGGAGTTTGAATATTTTGATAAGGGCACGATGGCAACGGTTGGACGAAACCTGGCGGTAGTAGATCTCCCCAGACCCAAATTACATTTAAATGGGCTTTTAGCGTGGATGATATGGATGACGCTGCACCTGATGCTAATTTTGGGCGTAAAAAACAGGCTTTTTATTTTCCTAAATTGGTTGTATAACTATTTCTCAAGGGATCAGTCGTTGCGGTTATTATTCAGTAAGCCGCTCAAGAAAGATGATCTCGCTTCATAAATCTTTTCTCACCGCGTTGTAAAATCTTGCGGGCACGGGAATGGAATGCGGCTGTTTCATGCGGCCATCTTTCCTCGATAATTAATTTTAATTCGGGAAAGCTCTCGGGATATATTTTAGAAAGATTTTCCAGGATAGTCATTGAAAACACTCTTATGGCGATTGCGGTTTCGTTAGACTGAACATAACGGAAACAGATATCCATTATGCGCCCGTGGAATTTTTTTGGGATGTCGACATTTTGCAGGAGCCTGACGGTATTGCGTGGGATCGCATCGTGCAAGTTTTTCTTTGACAAATTGGAGATGAGTTTAGCATAATATGGAGTGATTAGTTCCGGGTATTTCTTTACGCATTCGCTCATTGGCCATGCTGCCCGTTGCGTGATACGGTATTCACCTGTGAAAAAATTTTTCATCAGCTCGGCGAATTTTTTTGGATCATTGCCAATATACTTCACAATCTTGTCGCAGTTTTTTTTGGATTGTCCGGCAAGCAACACTTCCTGGATTTTCATGCGGGCCGCAGCACTTTATTCAATTTTGAATAAAAATCTTTATAAGTAGAGCCCACATACAAAACAATATTTTTGAAGCTGATGTCAAGGTGCTTTCGAAGCACCATATACGTGATAGAGAACGCTACCAGGTCGGTCGCCACTGCGCCATATGCAGCTCCCATCATTCCAAATTTATGCAGGCCGAAATATGTCAGTGTGATATTCAATGCAAGCAGGAATGTATTCACCCAAAAATTAACCCGTGGTTTCCCGATTGAATCCATTGTAATTCCAAATTGATAAACGAATGGACGCACGAGACTGGCAAGGATCATGACCTGTAGAATGGAGGCGGCTTCGAGATATTGTTTTCCGGCAATCAGCACGATGAACAATTTGGGAAAAAGTACAATCACCAGAGTGGCCGGCAATAGCATTGCCGTTAATATGGCGGCCATGCGTTCGTAATAATATTTAACCTTGAAATTGCCTTCCGACTCGATAGCCTGCGCGCTTCTTGGAAACAATACATCTGCGGCGGCCAGGATAGGGACATCAATCAGGTTGAATATCCTGGACACCACGTTATAATACGAAACGTATGTTTTACCAAGAGATTCATCCGGGGTAGCATTGGCTGTAATAAAGTGGTTCGTATAGCGTGCCACTGTGGAAAATAAAGCTGTTCCGAAAACATATTTACCGAAGTGAAGCAAGCGCATCAACACCTGGAAATTAAATTCCATTTTTGCATGCAACAGTTTTCTTGTGGCAAATAAAAAATAAACTGTTGCAATAGCCAACGACCAAATCTGCAAAGTTATCAGGTTGTTGAAGGTGATAATTTTTGGAAAAAATGCGAGCATGATAACGATACCAGCAAAATACAATCCCTGGCGAATAAAATAACTGACGAACGTTGGCTGATACTGCAGGTTCGACTGCTGAACAATTTCACAATGGTTGAATGGGATCTGCAGTATCACTAAAATAATACTCCGATATAAAAGCGGTTGCAGCGACGGCGCTTTCAGGTATTCGGAAAAAGATTTTCCAAATAAAAGAATTAAGATAATGATGATAATAGAAAAACCGATATTAATAATCAGCGAGGCAGATTGTACGGCTTTTTTATTTCCGCCAAAATCTGTAGAATGAAAAAATTTTACCAAAGCATTGCGCAATAGTCCCAGTTTTACGGATTCGACAATGCTTATAACGGTTAGGAATAGGGCCCAAATGCCCATTTCTTCTTTCGTAAATGAGCGGACAATAATCACATAACTCACTAGTCCAAAAAAAATCAGGGAAAATCGCTGAAGTAGGGTAAAGAAAATTGATTTGGTCCAGGAAGAGTTTCTAAGGTTTAATTTCAAAATTGACTTTTATAGAAGTAGGCAATGAAAACTGCGGGCTAAGATAGCCAATTCCCGGCACATGTCAAATCGCTGTGTGAGTTGCAATCGCTTGCATATATCCATCGTTACAATTATCTTTACGCACCGCAAATTTGATTTAATGAAAATTCGTAATCCGAAAAGTCGGTTTGACATAAACGTTCCCGCTTCGTATCGTGTGCTTGAAGTAGGCGGCGGCCATAACCCGCATCCGCGTTCGAATGTCGTAGTCGACAAATATGCGGATGATAACACGCATCGCAGCGGTGACCTGAAAGTGTTGAAAAATCAGACGTTTTTAAACGTAGACGGCGAACATTTACCCTTCAAAGACAAGGAATTTGATTATGTAATCTGTTGCCATGTATTAGAGCATGTTGAAAATCCCGTGCAATTTTTGAGCGAACAATTTCGTGTGGCGAAAAGAGGCTATATTGAAATGCCTTCAATCCTTGGCGAGTATATGGCACCCCGCGCTTCGCATAAATGGATCATCAATGAATTTAATGACAAAGTGTACCTTTTGGATAAAACAAAACTTGGATTTACATATGGATATGATGTCGGAGAACTTGTGCAAACATATCTTCCCACACATTCGATAGGATTTAAGATAATGGAACGCACTCATCCGAATTTTATGACGGTTCGGTTAGAATGGGAAAACGATTTTGCCTACGAGGTTGAACCCTCAGATCCTGAAATTAGAAAATATTTTACGGGCGTGTGGGAGCCTGAATGGGGCGACAAATTTTTTCCTCCAAAGTCAATGGGAGCGGAACTAAAAGACGCCCTGGGTGCTCTTGTTGAAATTTCAAGGAATGTATTTCGTTCAAAAGTGTTGAAGAAAAATCAAAACGCCTGATAAAGCTATTTCATAATGTTCTTAAATATGTTCGTTAAGTTTGACCAGTGATTTAGTAAAATGCTGGTAAGAACGCTGATCACGACGACAACGATTACTAATGTGATCCAAAACCTGGTGTCAAACCGAAATATTCCAGATCTGCCTGCAGATAAATGCTCCAGGCGACGGTTTATTTCTTTACGCTCGCTTAGTTCCTCGTATTTTTCTTTCCCGACTGCGGTGATTTGGTAAACTGTCGATGTGTCCGGAGCCAGGTCTATAAAATTCATTTCTTTGAATTTAGAAAATAAGCTGGCGATGTATTGCTGTTTATTTTCCATGTCGTCTGGCAGAGCGCCATTAAGGTAGTTTTTTAAGGATTGTTCCTGTATACTGTTTCGCGTATAGAAGAATTCCAAAAATTTGTATTCGTCATCAGTCATAGGCTTCTTGAAATTAATTGCTATCGTTTTAGTTTCAAAATGGAATAAGGCCACTCAGAGGGACGAAGGGCGAATCTATGAACTTTCTTTTAAAGTGGATTCAATTGGGATTGTTAATCCATCACGCAAAGGCGCTTCAAAATCAAATCTGCTTTCGTCTTATAATTTATATTATGTTAAGTAAGTATATTGAGTATTCCGGTTTACTATTTGATTTACGACGGCGGCGAAACCCTATACCCTTTTGCTTGGAATAATGATTAGAGGCCAGGTAGACTAAATTTTCGAAGGACTTTCCTCTATGACGCCTGAAAATACTTCCAGATTGTTTTCGAATATGACACGTCGTTAGTTAATAGAAACTGTTCGAGAAATTATCTACTGGAAATGTCGAAATTAATTTGAATATTAGTTTGTACTAGTTTGGAAGTCAGTTTATCATCTATTGACCCATTTCTTAAATGCCATTGTCCGTTTGACTTTTCCAGGAGACATTTATAATACGCGCCATTCCTTGGACCAATAAAAACGGAAACGCCCACCAGCGCATAATTTTCAAAAATCGCTGGTCTCGATAAGAATACGATCCGTGTAAGGTTATCTGAAATTCTCGAATTGTGCCTGGTAACAAGATCGCTTTTCATGAAGTCACTGTAAATACTGTCGCGGTAATACTCATCATTAATTTCCATGATCTGGTTAATGGTCGTTCTGATCGAGTCGTCGATTTCAGGATCGATATGATACATGATTTTATTCTCGTCACTGATCTGCACCACTTCATCGACACCAATCAATTTCACTCCCGGTAAACATTTTGCCGAAGGAAAACTATCCTGTTGCGCTTCCGACGCTTTTGTATACAACCCTTTTAATATGGATTCGTCCGCAAATTGACTGAACTGGTGACTGATTGATTCAGGGTTTGTATTCAGCTGATCAAATCGGTTTACGATTGTGCATTTCTTAAATTTCAGAAAAGCTGTATCAATGACTTTAATGATATCGCAGTTTTCCGCCTGGGCAATTCCCTGGAAAGGCAGGAAAAAGATGATTAAATAGAAAAAATTTTTCATGGAGGACATTGGCTCCTTAGTTAACTGACTAAGCCCCGTGCTTATTGTATCTGGAGCAACTTTCCAAAGGGGAAAAGTCCTATTTTTTGTCCTTGTAGCTATTACCGTAGAGCAAAAAAGCAATAATTATAAAAAGAATGATCCAACCCATGATTGTTTTCTTTGCGCCTTTGCGAGAAAATTAATTCTCGCAAAGGCGCAAAGGAAAGAAATAAAATTCGCTTTTCAGCGATCAGACTTTGTTCAGATCAACCGGTAATCTTCGTATACGCTTACCCGTTGCAGCATATATCGCATTGCATAGAGCAGGAGCGAGTGGGGGAAGGCCCGGCTCCCCTACCCCTTTGATCGTCGGTCCCCCATCGGCAATGATATCCACGATCACTTCCGGCATCTCGTCGATGCGCAGCATCCGGTTATTATGGAAATTGGTTTGAATCGATTGACCATTTTTAAATCGAATGCCATCTTTAACTGCGGCAACAATTCCCATCACAACTCCGCCTTCAACTTGTGCTTTTGTATTATCAGGATTGACAACCGTTCCCAAATCGATTACGGCATAAACTTTATCAATTTTAATTGCGCCGCCCGGCTTGTACGTCACCTCAACAACCTGCGCACACAATCCGGCAAAAAATTCATATTGTGCCACTCCGCGACCACGGCCCTTCGGCAGCGGCTTATCCCAACCGGACAATTCTTTTACTCTCGTCAGCACCTTTTTTGTATCAGATTCCTTCGTAAGCATATCGAGTCGAAACTGCAACGGATCTTTTTTTGCTTTCACGGCCATTTCATCAATAAAACATTCGTGCGCAAACGCCAGTGTGGAACTAGTCACCGAGCGCCACGCAGAAATAGGAATGTGAAATTCTGAATACACATAGTGATTCTTCATATTTGGAAACTCGTATTTCTGCTCGCTGATTCCTTCGATCATTGAGTTGTCCGGTTTTGTTTTATCATAATTTGTATTTCGTACGGCACCCAGTGATGGCGAAATAACTTTATGTTGAAACGCAATCGCTTTTCCATCCGGGGATAAGGCTCCCTTCATAGCAGAAAAAGTCATTGGCCGGAAAGGTCCGAGCTGCGTATCATCTTCGCGTGTCCAAATCACTTTTACAGGTTTTCCAACAGCTTTTGAAATTGACGCAGCTTCCGATGCAAAATCAGATTGCAGTCTTCTCCCAAATCCACCGCCGTTGAACATGATGTTGACTTTGATATTATCCTGCGACACGCCCAGCGTTCGGTTTAATTCGTCTTTTATCAATGATGGACCCTGTGATGATGCCCACACTTCGATCATATCGCCTTCTTTCCAATGTGCCACGCAATTCATTGGCTCCATCGTAGAATGCGAAACCATGGGCGTTTCATAAAATGCTTCAAGTTTTGATTCAGATTCTGCATATGCTTTATCAAAATCGCCGGCGTTGTGAACGGTGAAGCCGTCGGTCTTTGCCAGTTCGCGCAAACTTTGTTCATACTCCTCCGAATTGAACTTATCATATCCCTGGTAATCCCATTTTATTTTCAGCGCCTTTCTTCCCTGCAATGCGGCCCAATAATTTTCTGCCACTACTGCTACTCCGTCGTAGTGAGTTTTTCCGAACACCACTCTTTCTGCTTTGACAACCTGCAATACACCTTTTATTTTTCTTGTCGCACTGTCGTCGAAGTCGAGAAGCTTCGCACCAAATACCGGGCATCTTTCAACAGACGCATACACCATTCCGGGAACTTCTACGTCGATTCCAAAAACGGCTTTGCCACCTACTTTTAATTTGATATCCGGTCTCGCCGCTGACTTACCAATAATTTTAAAATCTTTTGGATCTTTTAATTTGGGTTCTTTCGGCACATCAAGTTTTGCAGCTGCTTCAGCCAATTCACCATATGTCAAACTCTTTCCGGAAGATCTATGAAAAACTTTTCCATTTTCAGCATAACATTCTTCAACAGGCACTTTCCAATTGTCGGCTGCTGACATGATGAGCATCTCACGGCCAGCCGCACCCGCTTTTCTCAAAATCATATATTGGCCACGCACGGAGTTGCTTCCACCGGAAACTTGCCTGCCGTACGCTTTTTCTCCTGAAGTTTGTTTGATGAGAATTTGGTCCATTGAAACTTCCAATTCTTCTGCGATGATTCCCGGAAGTGATTGAAAGGTCCCCTGCCCCATTTCTGGTCTTGGATTCATGATCGTGATCTGCCCGTTTTTTTCAATCATGATATACGGAGTCAATGATGACGATTCTTCAATGCCGCCGCTCATATTGACAATTGTATTGCCATTTTTATTTGCAGTTGCATAAATGCCAAGAATGAAAGCGGTGCCAGTCAGGCCCGTCATTCGCAAAAAACTTCTGCGATTGATTTTTTCAGTAGCTCGCATAGTATAAAAATTTATTCAATGATCAGAATGCTTTTTTTGGTTCGGCAGCGATAATTTCAGATGCGCGGTGAATAGCAGTGCGCACGCGTTGGTATGTTCCACATCGACAAATATTATTTCGCATCGCCACGTCGATATCGGTGTCTTTTGGTTTTGGATTTTTTTTGAGTAACGCGACGGCCGCCATAATTTGACCCGATTGACAATACCCGCATTGTGGCACCTGCATTTCAATCCAGGCTTGTTGAACAGGATGACTGAGATCTTCTGAAATACCCTCGATGGTTGTGATCTTCTTTCCAACCGCTGCAGATATCGGGTAGCTGCAGGAACGAATTGGATTTCCATCAAGGTGAACAGTACACGCACCACATTGAGAAATACCACAACCAAATTTGGTTCCCTTGAGTCCGACAAAATCTCTGATTGCCCACAATAGTGGCATTTGCGGATCAACATCTATTGAATGTGGCTTATTGTTGATCGTAAGATTGAATGAAGCCATGGCAGAAAAATTTATAGTGGAGAAATGGCAGGTGTTTTTCGAATATAAAGTTAGGAAAGAAAGAGAAAGTTAGTGCGAGAATTGTTGCATAAATACATTTCGCATTATGTTTTGCAGGAGAGAACGCTTTTTAATTATTCATGATCAGTCACCGGATTGCGAGCTTACAAGATTTCTTAACAACATCAGAAAATCTTCGAGTGCTTCGTCAGAAAACTGATCCAGGATTTGATTGATTTCTTCCTTGATTTCTTGTCTTGTCATAAAATATTCTTTTTATGAGACCTTTTCATCTTTGCGCCTGTGCGAGATTTTGTTTCACACAAAGACACAAGTGAGATTAAGAGATTCTCCTAGCTCGTAAAATTTTGTATTCTTCTCCCATTTTCAAATCGCTCCGAGAAATGTCCGCTTGTAAATTCATTGATGACGTCGACCCAAAACTTTTGAGCCGGCAAATTATTTTCCATCTGAAACACTTCCCATTGACCTTTGTAAAGTTCAAATATTTGTAGCGCTACATTCTTGCCAATTCCTTTCCTTCGATATCTTTTCATGATAAAGAATTCGGCAATCGTGTGCGTACTGATTTCATGTAATAATTTCTTTACAAGAATGAAGCCAATACATTTTTCGTCTTCTTTAATTACGTACGCGCTTTTATCGTTATCCCCCTTCCAATATTCTGCCAGGTTTGGATAAGGTTTGTATAATCCATGCTCATCCAGGTCCCGGTCCACATAGATCGAGAAATCATAGATATAGAACTGCATCATGTTGCTGATTAGTTCTCCATAATTATGATCGGCAAAAACCAGTTGTGGATTCATCGATGTCTGATACTTCTGTTATAGGAGGCTAAAACTACATCATTATGCGTGAAATGGCTCCGAGGTGATAGAAAGATTCCTTTCACCACAACAATTCGTCTACATGTCAACAATCTTTCGATTTCAGTTTCTGCTTTATTAATTTTGTAGCTTCTGCGTATGAGCCGTTTCATGAAATATATATTCCCCGCCGTGTTTGGATTAACGGTCTATTTCACCATCCGGATATTATTGGATTCTGTAACCGGCATGAAATTTTGGGAAAGAAGTTGGAAGTTGAATACCCTTGAAATCACCACATCCATAATCATGGGATTTTTTATGGGATGGGTATTGCGCAAACTGTTTTTGCATTTTGACAAAACCGCAGCCTCGCAATTTCGTTACGGTCGCCTGGCGAAAGAATTATTTTATGTTTTTCTCGTAAACCAGCTTGTGGTAAATCTATTTATGGACCCATTGGTCATTTTTACCGACGACGGGATGCAGCTCTACGATTTTTTTGATATCAACATCATTCCCCTACTCTATTCCATTATATACTACGGAATTTTTCGCAGCAGCACCTTCCTACGCGCTTATATCGATAATAAAATATTGTTGGAAAGAATTACAAACGATAAGCTGCAAACGGAATTAAAATTTCTCAAGGCACAATACCACCCGCATTTTTTATTCAATGCGCTCAATACAATCTATTTTCAGATGGATGAAGATGTAGCCAACGCAAAAAAAAGCATTGAGAAATTTTCAGAGTTGTTGCGATACCAATTATACGATCAACAACAACAGGTTACCATGTCGCTGGAAATGGAATACCTTAAGAATTTCATCGAACTACAAAAAACAAGAGCTTCTGAAAAATTAAAGCTGGATATGGACCTTGATGATAAGTTGAACGGTCAACAGGTTTATCCGCTCCTGTTTCTACCGTTGGTAGAAAATGCATTTAAGTATGTCGGTGGAAATTATTTGATCTCTGTGCGCGCCGCGGTTGACGGAAATAAAATAATTTTTTCTGTCAAGAATTCAACGCAGGACAATATCATATCATCAAAACAAAATGGAATTGGTTTGGAAAATCTCCGGCGAAGACTCGATCTGCTGTATCCGGGACGGCATACACTTGACATTGAAAATAACGGCAATGAATATTTCGTAGCGATGACTTTACAATTGCAACCACATGAGCATAAAAATTAAATGCGTGATCGTAGACGACGAACCTTTTGCACGAAAGGGTCTTGCAGGATACGTGGAAAAAATCGATTTTCTCGAACTCGCAGGCACATGTGAAAATGTGATTGAATTGAATTCATTATTAAAAGACCAGCAAATCGATTTGCTGTTCCTTGATATCGAAATGCCTTTTGTTACAGGCGTCGACTTTCTTAGGACAACGAAACTTCAGCCAAAGGTCATCTTCACGACGGCCTATGAACAATATGCATTAAAAGGTTATGAACTGGACGTATTTGATTATTTATTAAAGCCCATTTCCTTTGAACGCTTCCTGCAGGCGGCCAACAAATCATACGCATGGTTTTCGCAGCAAAATGGAAATACCGTTAGTGAAGATTATTTCTTCGTTAAAGCGGATAATAGACTGGAAAAAATAAATTATAGCGATATCCTTTTTGTCGAAGCGTTGGAGAATTATGTGGCAATCTACACGAAGGACAAGAAAATCATCACTCATCTTACTCTGAAAATGCTCCAGGAAAAACTATCGCCTCCCCGATTTTTATATCCGCACAAATCTTATATCGTTGCATCAGATAAGATCAATTCCATCGAGGGAAATATTTTGCATGTGATGCAACACCAGGTGCCGTTGAGTAAGTATCTGAAGGAAGAAATTATGGAGAAGATTCTCAATGATAAGTTGCTGAAGAGATAACGCATTTTCCTTTGCGCCTTTGCGAGATAATTTTTTCTCGCGAAGGCGCCAAGATACGCAAAGGCGCAAACGGAGAATTCCTAGATTTTCTTTTCTAAACTTTTCAATTGTGTTTTATTGGCGCAGATTTTCCAGGCATCCGTCAAAATAGCCTTTAGATCTTTGGGTTTCACTTTTCCGAGTCGCACTAACATCGACGGGTAATTTTTATAGTGATCTGTGATGAAGAAGATGTTCGGATCTTTTTTCATCCACGCATCGCGCTCATAGGTCCGAACCATGAGCGTTTCGCCATCTTCCTTTAGTCTTGCTAATAATTTCTTATTGACATGAAATCCCGGGGTTCCATATGAAGTGCCTTCCGTTACGCCAGGCAGCGGCATTACAATCTGCCGAATTTTATCAAGGAATATGAATGCATCCAGCCTCATAATCATTACGTGAAAAATGGGTGGCGAAGAAATGGAATTCTTTGATGTGTCCATGCATTACCAAAACAATCCGGCAAAATCGGCAAACCTGCGGTTAGTATCCCGGATTCTGCGTTACGTTCGGATTCGCGTTCAATTCACCTCGTGGAATTGGCCATATTCTTCTTGTACTTGATGTGGGCAACGTGGCAGGAACACCCGGACCATATTGACTAATACTGGTTCTGACTACATTTTGGTTAAGACGCACATAATCCCAATAACGGTGACCCTCAAACGCAAGTTCCAATCGGCGTTCCTTGTATATGTCACTAAGCAAAGCGGCACCGCTTGACGCATATGCTGGAAATAAATGAGGATCTCGTTTTAATGCAAGACTGTTTAATGTGAGCAATGCATTTGGCTCGTCACCGGTGCGTGCGTAAGCTTCGGAGAGAATCAGCAACACTTCCGCATAACGGATGATTTTAGTTGCGTCTTTTCCGTTTACATTGGTCGTGTTCGGATATTTATGAACAACCCATACAGCCCTTCCTCCGCGGCTTTCGGATTGAATCAGGTTTCTCCTGGCATCTGTAGCGCTGTAAGTATCATAAAGGTCATTCGTGCACAACGCGTCACCATATCCAGCCTGGTCATAGAAGTTTGATAAGTTATCCGTTCCATTATTGTTTACGTTGTCAAATTCAACTTCGAAGATTGTTTCGAGTCCATTTGAAACAGGAAACGGATTTGACCAATAGGTCACAAGCGATGCACTGTCTGCAAGACTAAATTTTCCACTTGATACCACGTCGGAAGCGGCCTGCAACGCATTCGACCAGTCGCCTTTGAATTGATAAAATCTTGCTAACAAGGCCTCGGCTGCTAATTGTGTGACATAGGATGAGTTTTTATCATTTGCCGCGTCAAGCAGGTTGACGGCATTGGTAAGATCCTGTTCGATCTGCGCATACACTTCAGTAACTGTATTACGCGCAGGTTTCGCAAATGCATCATATTTGAGAACAAGGGGCACACCGGGTGATGACGGATCAGTTGTATATGGTTTGGCAAACCATTTTATCAATTCGAAATAACAAAGTGCGCGAATGGTGAGCGCTTCGCCTCTCAATTGATCCACCGTTGGACTTGACGCTACTTCCGCATTGATAATATTGTTTGCACGAAGAATTGCGTTATAGGCTTCTGACCAAAAGGCTCCTATCGTACCTGTTTCTGCAATATAAGTGTAGTTCATATCAACCAGGTACCTGTTACTGTTTTGCACCGGATCGATATAGATATTATCGGCCAACAAATCTCCGTCTATCGGTAACGTACGACCGAAGAAATCCACATTACGCAAAGCAGAATACATACCGTTGACGGCGGTTGACATCGAACTTTCATCAACGATTGCTTCATCGCTGGGAATGCTATCCGGCGGTTTCAAATCAAGAAATTGTTTTTTGCAAGAAACCATTACTGAGCCGAGCGCCACGATGATCAATATATATTTTATCTTGAATTTCATATCTCAAATAATTTGTGGTTTTAAAGATTTACTGTCAATCCAAACGAAAATGTTTTTTGCATGAGCACTTGCAAATCATTCGCACCATTGATCGGCTGCTCCGGATCAAAGGTTATGTTGTTATCAAATGTTTTTGTCCAGAGGTTAGTTCCTCTCACATAGATTGTCAGGTTTTCGATATGGATACGACTCATCATAGATTTAGGAAAGCTATAAGAAAGCGACACATTCCTCAAACGGATGTAATCCCCTTTGAAAAAGTATCTGCTTGATGTGTTGTTTGAGCCGGATTGATTTCCTGCAACATATTGAGGAACGTCAGTGATATCACCTGCTTTCTGCCAACGCCTTTCATATTCTTTTTTATCCTGGTTCAATGAGAAGAACGCGCCATCACTCTCACTCAAAAATCCCCATTGATTGTACAAGTAATTTCCGTATTGATAATTGAACTGGCCACTCAGTGAAATTCCTTTGTAAGTAAACGTTGTTGTCAGTCCACCAAATCCTTTCGGCGATGCACTTCCAATAATCGTATTATTGACTTGTGTCACATCCGACGTGGTTTCTTTTTTCGTTCCATCCTTATACCAAAGCGGTGCGCCCGTTTGTGGATCGGCTCCCTTCCATAACCACGTGTAAATGGATTGAACATCTTCACCTTTGCGGATGATGTATGGCAATGAAACTATGTCCGCATTATTATCAAGTGCGGTCACCCTGTTTTTATTCATCGCAAAGTTTACACTGAGATCCCAGCGGAAATCTTTTGTAACATACGGAGTGGCATTGACTGTAATTTCAATTCCTCTATTTTCCAAAGAACCGATATTATCAGGATACGATCCAAAACCAGATGTGAGGGACAAAGGAACACTCTGCAATAACTGCGTCGTTTTGCGTATGTAATAATCTGCTTCGATTGTGATGCGATTTTTCAAAAGGCTTAATTCCAAACCCACATCAAATGGTTTGTTCAGCTCCCAGGTCAGGTTGTTATTGCCAACTTGCGTCGGGCGGCTTCCCGGCAGTTTATTGTAATCGACTCCAAAACCATATAGGGAACGCCAGCCATAGTTTCCAATATTTGCGTTTCCGTTTGTACCGTAGGAAGCGCGCAGTTTCAAACCGGTTACATAATCTGTTTCAGGGAAGAAACTTTCGCGGTCAATGTTCCATGCGGCGCCAACCGACCAAAAAGTTCCGTAGCGATTATTCGAACCAAACCTCGATGAACCATCACTGCGCAAACTTCCGGATAATGAAACTTTGTTCTTAAAATTGAGCTGCAATTTTGAGAAGACAGATGAAAACGCGTAATCGCTTCCGGTAGCAACAGCCGTTGTTGGGTTACTTGTCGGCGGTAATGGCAATGTTGTCAACTGTGGCACGCCATTGCCAATCGCATTGATGCTATATGTAGTTGATTTTTGTGCTTCATAACCTACTATCACATCCCCGGTAAGATTGCCTCCTTTATCGATATTCCGCGTATAGTCGAGGGTGTTAGTCCATACCCAGTTAGATACGCGTGTGTAAATATTTGTCATGTTTCCACCAGAAGTAACAGCATCACCAAAGAATGGATTTTGGTACGACGGTTCTTCCAGGGCTAAGTAGTCAAGGCCGATGCGGGTAGAGAAACGCAATCCGCGGATAATATCATAATCGCCGTTGAGTGATCCGAGAATTTTTGTTGTCCGTAACGTTGACCAATCATAATGTGCGATGGCCATCGGGTTAAAGATTTGTTCAAATTGATTTGGATCATAATTGTAAGATCCGTCCGCGTTATATGGATATTGATAAGGCCTCAAATAATATGCTGCTAAAACCGGGCTACGGAAAAAGGCCGATTGTGTTGGCGTAGTTTGAATGGAATGCGATCCATTTACTGAAAGACCGACCTGCACCTTATCACTTATTTTGTGACGAATATTAAAATCACCGCTGTACCTGGTAAAATCGGATGCGATGACAACAGCCTGTTGTTTGTAATAACCCCCGGAAACAAAAAACGTTGTTCTTTGATCTCCGCCGGAAACTGATGCATTATATTGTTGCGTAATTCCCTGGCGTGTTACAAGTCCGATCCAATCCGTGTTGTGTCCATTGTTCTTTCCCAGTGCGTCTAAGTAAAAAGCAACCGTTGCGGAATCGCCGCCCGTTGCATTGTTTAAACCTTCCGTGGTAAGCGCTGTATACTGTTCCCATGATAAAGGTTTTCCTTGGTTGTTGAGAAAGGATGGATCACTAAAACCAGATTGAAGATCGAACGTGACTTTTGTTTTTCCTGCCTTTCCTTTTTTTGTTGTTATGAGAATAACGCCATTTGCTGCACGTGATCCATACAAAGAAGCAGCTGCAGCATCTTTCAACACAGAAACACTTTCGATATCGTTAGGATTCAATCCGGCGAGTGCATTAGCTGTTGTCGTATTTTGAGAAAAGTCGCCCGTGTTGGCCGGAATTCCATCAATAACATAGAGCGGATCGGAACCCGCATTGATTGAACCAATTCCACGAATGCGCACCTGTTGGAAAGCGCCCGGTTGCCCCGAAGTAGCAACAGACTGCAATCCCGCCACTTTTCCCTGCAACATTTCATCTACAGAAGGCATCGGCACACCTTCAAATTCTTTCCCGCTAACTTTCGTCACTGAGCCGGTTACTTTTCTTTTTTCCGACGCGCCGTAGGCGACGACGACAACTTCCTGTAATTTTTTCTCTTCAGTTGAAAGCGATACGTTGATTCGCGTTCTCGTTCCGATATTGACCTCTTCCGTCGCATACCCGATCGAGGAAAATACAAGAATACTTTGTTTGTTGGAGGACTTGATTTGATAGGTTCCATCTACTTTAGTCACAACTGCGGTTCCACCTTCCTTGAGGCGAACGGTGACACCCGCAAGCGGACTTCCATCTTTGCTATCAGTTACCTTGCCAGTGATGGCGTTTTGTGCTAGCAGAGGGGCGCAATACAGAGTAAGCAGACTGATAAAACACAGGATCTTTCTCATAAGCCTTAATTTAGAATATCAGTTATTGGTTATGGTTTTACAATTGACAATTTAGTATAAATTATTGCTGTTTCCATCAAAGCATCAAAAGTCCCAGCCTTGAATTTATATCTCTGAGTACGTAAATTTTCAGACTAAAGTCAATTCAAATTGAATATTTTTTGAAAACATGTCGTCCCAGCGCATTTATAAACTAAAAAAACACTTTTTTATTCTTGGTAATTGAATATTCATCAATTAGCATGATGACTCAATCTTAGGCCGCTTCGTTGCAGTAAGAATGATTTTTTCAGCAATCCGGCTACGTTGTCGTTACGGCAATTTTTTCTGGTTACGACTATCAAACCTGCAAGTGAAGGTTTCCGATAAATGGGTGTTTGAGAGAATCGCAGGTTTCATATACTGTTTTCTTATTGAATGAGACAGCGGAAGATTTCCCGGCAAGGCGATGTCCGGCCCGCGTGTTGAATTGCCTTGCAACATTGTTGAAGCGGCTATGGTTGACCGTAAGTGATAAAATGATGGTTCGGATACTATAAAATAATCTGGTGGAAATCGCGCGGCGCTTTCAGAAAAGTCAATACAAAAAAATCCGACACGCCAGACGATTCCAGTGTGTCGGATTTATATGACTCTAATTACAAATTTTAAGATCGATGATTCAACTGCCGCCCATCTATGCCGCCTTTGCCTTTTTCGGCTTGCCATTCTTCCTGTTGATTTTTGCAATATCACGGCTGAGCAATTTGCTTGCTCTTTTCATGTGAGAAAGAAGTTTTTTATTGGTGACTTCTTTTTGGTAATTGCTCAATACGCCCTGTAGTTTTTGATAGATCTCTTTTTGAAGTGTTTTTTTTGACTGCTTTGGAGTTTTTACAACTTTTTCCGTTTGTTCCATATTCGCAAGATTGATTTAAAATGATAACCTAAAATTAATATTAAATTAATTCTGCCAATGTTAAGTTTTCCGATTATTTGATTTTTGGTGGCCGTTTTATGCCGGTTCAATCCGCGACCCGAATGCCGGTACTTGTTTTTTTGGAATGGTTATCCTACTGATTGCCATGGATTAATTAGCATTTCCTGTCTTTTTTCTAAAGAAGACAAATACCCCAAAGGAGAGAGTAGCCAATAGACTTAAAATACTGAACCAATCACCTGTACGGCCATAGATTGTTGAGCTTTCATCGACAGGTAACGAGCCGATTAAGGAAGCCGACTGGCCTTTGGAACAAGTTGATTCAAAAAGAACCCTGCCTCTGTCGTCGCTAATCGTCAGATCTCCCTGCAATGCATTTCGCACTATTCCATATCCGTTTTCGACGCCACGAAGAATCGCCATCCTGGAGTGTAGCCAGTCGTCCTTATCAAAATCCCATGCGGGAACATACAACACGTGCGCCCGCCGGCTGTATTTGTGCATGTATTGTTGAAAATCCATGTCCTTACATATTGCAACGCCGGACTTTATTTTATTTAAATCGAAGAGGCCGATATTTTTTCCAGGAGAGATTCCATCGTACACCTCACCTTCAAACAAATTTACTTTCGAATAATCGTTGAGTATTTGACCAGATGGAGCAATAACAAGAGCGTTGTTCGTTTTGGTATCACCGTTATCTTTTGTGTAGCCAATTATAAGGGTAGTATTGTAACGCGACGCGATAGTTTTCCACAGACTGATCAGCGTATCAGCATTACCGTTGGTAATCGCTATCATTTTCTCCGGCAGGACAATAATATGAGCGCCTTGTTTTGCTAACGAAGAGATGGACGGTTCGTATAGATAAATTAAATGAGATGCATTTTCTGTTTTAGCAATGTCCTTTGTGAGGTGAACATTTTTTTCGAGAGTCGTCAGTCCTGCTACAATTCGCTCCTTTCCCGGTTTGCTGTTTAACCTGGTCAGGCCAAATGCAAATACGATTAGTAATATGCATGCCGTAAACACGAGCGCGTTCTTTCTGATACTTCTATCTTCCCAAAAATAAATACTCACTGCAACTGCAGATGAGAAAAGACAGACGACAAAACTTATTCCCATGATCCCGGTTATCGAAGCAATCTGAACGACTGGAAGAAAATTCGCTTGCGTATAAGCGAGACTTCCAAATGTTCCATCCCTCGAGAACAAGGCGAATAAATATTCCAGTGTTACAACAGATGCAGGGAAGGCAAACATTGAAATCCAATGCCTGGATTTTAAAATGATTTTGCGAGAGAAAAGAATTATGAGTGATGCCGTAAAAGGAAGTAGGATCATGAAAAGTATCATCGGGACCGGCGGCAATACTGATTTCAAATAGGTAAACCAGCTCAGTCTTCCGATAAAATACGTGAGAAAAGATGCAAGAAATGCTTTTCCAGGCGAAAGTTGCAAGCTGATAAGCAAAACGGGAACCGGTGCGATCCACAGTAACCACCAATAATCACCGGAGAGTCCATTTGAAAAATAAAAACAGATTCCAGAAAAGAATATCCCGGCAAAGATAACTGGCGTTGACAATTTCATTATCAGATTTTGCTGTAAAACTATGCCACACCAGTGGAGAGAAATTGTAAATTTTAGACAGGGATTTTTATTGTATAGTACGGAGCGCCGGACCAGGCACTCCGTACTTAGTTCTCATCACTTACTCTACCGAATACGCAACAACGTAATCTCCCATTTTCGTCGCAAACTTGCCATGGCCGCCGGCCGCAATGACAACGAATTGCTTGCCGTTTGATTTATATGTCATCGGTGTTGCTTGTCCGCCTGCCGGCAGCGGCGATTCCCAAAGCATTTCACCCGACGTTGCGTTGAATGCGCGGAAATTTCCATCGCGCGATGCAGCGACGAATACGAGATTTCCGCCAGTCACCATTGCTCCGCCAAGATTTAGCGAACCCCAGTTTTTTGAATCCGGAAATTCTTTTGGATCATACATATATCCCAACGGTTTCTCCCATTTTTTTTGTCCGTCATGCATGTCAATTGCGAGCAGCGTGCCAAATGGAGGTTTAGTCTGCATCATCAGTTTTCCATCTTTTAATTTAAAAAGGTAATCACGCGTCATCACATACGGTGTGCCCGACTGTCTGCCGAACTCTTTGCGGAATGTTTCAATCGTGTCTTTTGGAATTTTGTCGACATCATCTCGTCGAATCATATGAATCACGGCGGCCAGCCAATTAATATTTGTGATTAGGAATTCTTTCTTTGCGTCATAACACATGCCGCTCCAATTGATACCACCCACATTTCCCGGGGCAACGATAGTTCCCTTGGCACTGGCGGGGGTAAAAATTCCATTGTATTCATATTGTGCAATTCTCGTGGCTGACTCCTGTTTGTCCTGTTCAGTAAATCCCCATGCACTTTCGGTACTCAATTTTTGTAATCCCAATGGCTTTGGCAGCACAGGAAATGGTTGCGTGGGCCATGCTTCCTCTCCCGGTATTGTTGACTGAGCAACGCCGCGCTCTTCAATTGGAAATAATGATTGTCCTGTCTCGCGGTTCAATATAAAAACATGTCCCATTTTTGTACCGATGGCAACAGCCGGAATTTTTCTGCCGTCGCGTGTAACATCAATCAACATCGGCTGCGCGGCGATATCATAGTCCCATAAATCATGATGCACGACCTGGAAATACCATACCATTTTCCCGGTAGAAGCCTGCAGTACGACTAATGAATTACCAAAAAGATTTTGTCCAAGTCTTTCACCGCCGTAATAATCTGTACTTGGACAAGTAGTCGGAATAAACACAAGATCACGGGCAGCATCAACCGAAATAATTGACCATGCGTTGGCACCTCCACCTTTGTGTGAATTCGGACCTTTCCATGTTTTCCATGCGCTGTCTTTTTCATTACGCGGAATCGGGTCGAAACTCCATTGTAATTTCCCGGAAATTGCATCGAAAGCCCTGATTGTTCCCCTCGGATAACTTGTAGTCTGGTTGTCCCCGAGCGAGGAACCGACAATCACAAGATTGCCGATAATCGCCGGTGGTGAAGTGACACTCACGTCGCGCCCAAATCCTTCCTTTAAATCTACTGTTCCATTTTTTCCGAATGTACCAATAGGCTGACCGTTGGATGCGTCAAGTGCTATCAGCCTCCCATCAATTGTCGCAAGAAAAATTCTTTGCGGAGTTGGATTTTCACCGGATTTATCGGCCGCTGGCCACGCAGAAACTCCGCGTGAAGTAATTTCTGAGAAACCACTTTTCAGATTAAGCTTGGGATCATACAGCCATTTTTCTTTGCCGGTTGCTGCATCAAGCGCGAATACGCGGTCAGTTGGTGTACTAAAGTAAAGTGTATTGTCGATCATGATCGGCGTGGCTTCAAATGCTGCCGATTCAATCGCATTGGAGCCTTCATACGTTTTTAACTCGCCAGTTTGAAAAATCCAGGCTGTTTTCAGATTCGAAACATTTTGATCATTGACCTGGTCAAGTGGCGAATAACGACTTCCACCTGCATCGTGCCCATACGCGGGCCATTCATTGACTGATTTATTTTCTTGTGCAAATCCATACTGTGCAGCCAATATCGAACATGCGATAAAAAAATGTTTGTTAAATCTCATGATGATAAGTTTAATGGACGGCTAACCTACATCTTCCTAAAGTGAGGAATATTTTTATTTGACGAAAAGAAAGTTTGCAGCGGTGAGAGGAAATGTTGCGCCATTACCGGTTTAATATTTCTCCCATTCTCTCAACGAACAGTGAAGTGTATTTACCTGACGGGTCCCGTTCCGGATCGAGGATGGTTATTTCCATTCCAGTTGCTTTTGGATTTTCCAACAATGCAGTCAGAATATCATACAACTCTTCGTATAATAATCCTCCAGGCGACCTGCTGTCGACTGCAGGCATGATGTCATCATCCAACGCATCCACGTCCAGATGTATCCAGAATCCGTCCAATTTTTCCCTGTGTACCATCAAGGAAAAATCCTCGATGCATTTTTGTATTCCCTGGGATCTCAGCTTTCGCAAATCGTAATAATTGATGGAAGAATCGTCAATCGCCAAAATGTATTTTGGATCATCATATTCCCGGTTGCCAACACACCAAATATGCTTCTCTTTGATATAAGGTTTTTGATGATCGATATTGGCCAGCTTATCATGACCACGGCCCGCAACAATGGCGAGATCCATTCCTGCAGCGCCTCCAGTTTGAGAAAGACCGGGCCAGATAAAATCCGTATGCCCATCGAGGAAAAACAATCCAAAATTTCCAAGCGTTTTTAATGCAAGCATATTACCGATCAAAATGCTGCAATCGCCACCAATCGCCAACGGAAAGTTTTTCTTTGCAATGATGTCGACAATCATCGGCATTTGTTTTTTCGCATAGGCAGCAATGTTATCTGCATTCCTGACTCCGGAAGTTTTGTCTAGTTCCATGCTGTATTGCGGTGGTTGCAAAAACTGGACGGCAATTGGTTTGATCGCGTCATAAAATCCATGTTGTTTCAACCATGCAGGCAAATGTTTGACACCGGGTTCCTTACCAGGAGCAGGTTCGTACAGACCGAGGTTCGAAGGAAATTCCAGTATCGTGATATTTTTTTTCAACGCATTGGTTTTTTTGACCGGTCAATAGCAAAGGCCCAAAAAATAAAGATCCATTGGGAAAGCCCTACCCAGCCGAGAACTTTCATCGAAGGTGGCGGTGGACTATAAAAACTGCTTATAAATATACCTGCGAGAAGCAACATCATGATGAAGAATGAAACATACGGTACACGTTTTTTGAAATGTACACTTTGTAAGAAGATGATGATTCCCCCGATGAAAATAATGCTTTCGATGACGATCGTGGCCACCTGGTGATCCCACAATCGTAAGCCGACTTTATAGTCACTCCACGGTGCAATTGGAAGATCCGGTACATGTGTAATGTAGTCAAGGATCCAATGGCTGACTACTAGAAATCCGAGTAAAAATGATGTGCCCTTGCGTTTTGTCCGGGCGTAGAAAACGATCCCGAACAGGATTCCCCAAACCACTGCAAAAAACAGGCTGTGTGAATAAGGATATGAAACGAAATTAAGATTTTCAAGAGGCGGTCCATTTGGAATCGGTTCGGCTTTTTCCCAACCAAGTATTAAAAAAATCGGCCATAGTAAGTCCAGAAATTGTGCAGCCAAGAAATATGTGCCGAGTGAAACGTAGCGATCCAGTTTTTTTGCTGTTAAGCCTAGGCCGAAATGCCCAATAAACATAATTGCTAATTTTATCCTGAAATGTTTTATGCGTTTATCTCATGCAAAGATAGTTGTCTGAATTTGCCGACGATGTGAAAAGATTAACCACTCGAAAATTAAATCTTGAACGATGGCAAGTTTGGGAACCAACTATATTTGTGATGAATTTATTTGCATATAAAAAATGGACAAAAGAGTACAGTTTGATTTCGAAATTGAATTTACCAATGGCGGCGGCATACAAGGCCGGGATTTCAGGTTGGATATTAATGGAGATGACATTTCAGACAAGGAACTTGCCGATCATATCGTGCATGATATGCGCCTGCTGATGGTTGGAAAGACGAGCATACTGAATAAGAAAATCATTCGCGAAGCACATAAAAGAAAATCGAATAATGTTGGAAATGGCCAATATTTGGTTGATCTGAGTCATACCATTGAAAACGGGCTTGTTACCTACAAAGGGTTGCCTGCACCCGTTATATGTGATTACCTGAGCCGCGAGGAATCGAAAAAATTTTATGCGCCGGGCACTTCATTCCAGATTGGAAAAATTGAAATGGTTTCCAATACAGGAACATATATCGATTGCCCTTTTCATCGCTACGAACATGGGAAAGATTTATCTGAGGTAGAATTGAAATCTTTTGTTGATCTCGACGCGATCAAAATAAGCGTCCCCTATTCGACAACATTGTCCATCACGATCGAACATTTGAGGGGACATGAACTTAGAAATCGCGCCGTGTTAATTCATACGGGTTGGGATAAATTCTGGAACACTGGAAACTACTACGAGAATCATCCGTACGTGACAGAAGAGGCGGCCGGATATTTGAAAGATTGCAATGTAAAACTGGTCGGTATCGATTCACATAATATTGACGATACGCGGACAAATCGCCGTCCCGTTCACAGCACGCTATTAGGGGCAGAAATATTAATTGTAGAACACCTTTGTAATTTGAGTGTTCTACCTTCTGATAACTTTTTATTCACTGCTGCGCCTCCCAAGTTCAAGGGTGTGGGTACGTTTCCGGTGCGTGCAATGGCTAAGATTAAAAATGGAATTTAAGAATATGCTTCATCCGTTGCGCGTTTGCACCTTGGCGTGAGAATATCTCCTACAATGGAGCAAAGGCGCAAAGGAAGAAATACCATCACAATTACTATCAATGCAAATCATTCCAAAACCACCTGTTGAAGAGTACACGACACATGCAGCGATGTATATCGATTTGCTCCCTGACGATGGAAATTTGCTGGAGCACATGCAAAACAATTTTCTTATGATCAGGGATTTTATCCTCGCGCTGCCAGCGGAAAAATTGTTGTACCGGTATGCAAAAAGCAAGTGGACCATCAAGGAAATGCTGGTACACATGGTAGATGATGAACGCATTTATGCATATCGGGCACTCTGTTTTGCAAGAAATGAAAAAATTTCTTTGCCCGGATTTGATGAAAAGCATTATGCGTATTATTCAAACGCGAATGAACGTGATATTCAAAATATCTTCGAGGAGTATGAAGCGGTTCGCAAATCAACCATAGCGTTGTTCAATGGAATTTCTCCTGACGTTTTTACGCGGACAGGTATTTCGGATTCGAGGCATGCATCAGTCAGGGCAATGGCTTATCACATTGCCGGCCACGAGCTCCATCATTTCAACATCATCAAAGAAAGGTATTTGAAACAGGCCTAATTAAAATTCAGGACAAGCAGATTCTGGCAAACCTGCAGGCTAAAAATCGTTTTATTTTTTCCATTGAGTACGACGACCATTGACTTATCGAAAGGTTGCAACTCCTTTATTTCAATAGAAGATCCAAGTGACAAGTGCAATGAATCAAGCATTTTCAAAAATGAAGTTTCATGATTCAGCACACCACTCAGTTTGTATTTTTTTCCGATCGTGCAAGTTGACAAAGGAGATGCTTTATATGTCGGTAGTTTTCCGTGGATATCAGGAATTGGTTCACCATGTGGATCAAATTTCGGATGGCCAAGCATTTCATCGATGCGATTGAAGAAGCGATCGGACTGTATATGTTCAAGTTGTTCTGCGATATCATGTACTTCTTCCCAGCCAAGGCCCATGACTTCCTGCAGAAATAATTCCGTAAGCCGGTGCTTTCGCAGGATGTATAAAGCAAGCTTCCTACCCTTCTCTGTGAATTCAATGGCTTTGTATTTTTCATACCGGATCAGCTTTTTTTCGGAAAGCTTCTTAACCATACTGTTTACCGTTGGCATTTTGATTTTCAACTGGTCAGCAATGTCCTTAACGGTTATCTCATTCTTTTCGAGTGATAGCCGGTATAGCGCCTTAAGATAATTCTCTTCTGTCAGGGTCATGCCTGTAAAATTATGGATTTAGATAAAATTTTCACTTTATTATAAAATTTGTAACTTAGATGAATCTAACTTATTACTTTTGCGCATAAAATCAAAATGAAGAGATTTGCCGCGATATGGATTTTTACTTTGACAACAGTGGCTGGTTTTAGCCAGGGCAGAAATATACGGGGAACCGTTCGTGATGGTGTGACTAAAGATGTTTTAGGCGGAAGCTCGGTGTTGATCATGTCGACGACATCGGGGACAACCACGGATACATACGGGAAATTCTCTTTAACGATTCCCGATCAAAAGCAAATCCGTGTTGTCGTTTCATTCGCAGGATACAATACCGATACCACAACTATTAGTGATAGTGACGCGCAGGTTATTCTTCTGCTCTACCCTGTTCGGGACGTGTTAGACGAAGTGATCGTAACTACAGGTGTTGCAAGAGCAACGATCGTCAAAGAAAATCCGGTCTCCATTGTAACTGTATCAACCAGGAAAATTGATAAGAATATCGAAAGCAACCTGGTCGACGTGTTGGTGAAAAATGTACCCGGTTTGAATGCCGTAAAGACTGGTCCAAATATTTCCAAACCGTTTATTCGTGGGTTGGGATACAATCGCGTGTTGACGTTATATGATGGCATTCGCCAGGAGGAGCAGCAATGGGGAGATGAACACGGCATCGAGGCTGATGCATACAATGTAGAAAAGGCAGAAGTGATCAAAGGTCCAGCCAGCTTGCTTTTTGGTTCTGATGCATTGGCAGGTGTAGTGAGCCTGTTTCCGTCATTACCAAACAACAGGGATGGAAGAATTCACGGAAAATATGTTTCCGAGTATCAGGGAAACAACGGGCTGGTCGGAAACGGAGTTCGGATTCATTCCGGTAATGAACATTGGTTGTGGTCGGTGCGCGGTTCATACCGTATCGCAAGAAATTACACAAATGCTGTTGACGGAAGAGTGTACAACACGGGCTTTCGTGAAAAGAATTTTTCCGCGCTGGCCGGATATGTGTCAGCAAAAGGTTATTCCCATTTAAATTTTACACTGTATGATAATTTACAGGGAATCCCGGATGGCAGCAGGGATTCATTGACGCGGAAATTTACAAAGCAGGTTAATGAGGCGGCAACGGATGACCCGGCTGCGCGTCCGTTTGTATCGCAATCGGAGTTGGATAGTTATATATTGAGCCCATTGCATCAGCACATACAGCACTACCGCGTATACACGAAGAATCATTATGAACTAGGAAAAGGACTGATTGATGTATTATTTGGATGGCAGCAAAATATCAGAAGAGAATACAATCATCCTACAGCGATTACTCAACCAGGATTATTTGTAAGATTGAATACGTTCAACTATGGATTAAATTATTCATTTGATTTATTGGAAAACGTCGAAATCAGCACCGGTGCAAACGGAATGTATCAAAATAATAAAAACCGCGATGCGACAGCGTTCCCCATTCCTGAATACAACTTATTTGATCTGGGTTCCTATGTTCATTTAAAATGGAAATATGAAAAATGGACCATCAGTGGTGGAATTCGATATGATTCGCGCAGCCTTCACGGCAAAGATTTATTTGTTCGGAAAAATGCAACAAGTGGTTTTGACCAACAGGTTATCCTGCCAGACACGGCCAATGCAAGAATGCAGTTTGCTGCGTTTGAAAAGAAATTTACGGGAATTTCTTTGAGTGTCGGCGCTACATGGCAGGCAAATGAACACATCAGTCTGAAAGCAAATATTGCGCGGGGCTACCGGTCACCAAGCATTACAGAACTCGCGTCAAACGGACTTGACCCGGGAGCACATATTGTTTATCTCGGCAACAAAAATTTTCAACCGGAATTTAGTCTCGAGCAGGATATCGGTGCACTGGCCGAGTACCGGGATATCAGCGCAGGCATCAGCATCTTTAATAACAATATCCAACATTATATTTATTTGTCGCAGCTTGCAGACGCGCAGGGTAATCCAGTGATCGATGCACAGGGAAACAAGACATTTAAATACCAACAGGCTGCTGCGTGGTTGTACGGTGTCGAAGCATCGGTTGACATTCATCCGGCATTTTTGAAAGGTTTTTTGATCACTAATAATTTTTCGTTTGTGCGCGGATTTAATAAAAATGAAGAGTTTAAAAACCTGGGCACGCAAGGCGAATATCTCCCGTTTATCCCACCGATGAAATTGCTGACCAGTATTTCGCAGGAATTTAAATTGTCATCAAAACAATTTAGCGCAATCAATGTCAAAGCCGAAATGGAGCATAGCGCGAATCAAAATCATTACCTGGGTTTATACCATACGGAAACCTATACACCCGGCTTTACGATATTCAACATCTCGGCAAGCACGGCAATCAATTGGCCGAAAAAGTCCACAATGCAATTTCAAATACAGGTCAACAACGTTTTTGATATCGCGTATCAATCCAATCTAAGCCGGTTAAAATATTTCGAATACTATTCTGCAAGTCCGAATGGAAGATCGGGAATTTATGGAATGGGAAGGAATATTTGTGGGAAAGTGATATTGAGTTTTTAAAAGGCCGCCGCACCCTGGTGGCGGCAACTGACAGCTGAGTCTGTCAACTGCCAACTGCTTCGTACACCACATGCCTGCACAACCTGTTACCCTTTTCAATAAACGGATGGTCAAACTCTCCTATTTTTTTCATGCCGATTCGCTGCATTACCGTTTCAGATTTTAGATTTAGCACCGATGTGAATGATAAAATTTTTTCAAATTCCAATTTTTCAAATCCAAATTGAAGACACGCGGTTGCAGCTTCTGTCGCGAAACCATTTCCCCATTCATCTTTCTTAAATCGCCACCCGATTTCTATACACGGAGTAAAAAAACTGTCGAATGATGGAATGCCAAATCCCGTAAACCCAATAAACTCTTTGGTTGATTTTTTTTCAACTGCATAGAATCCAAATCCACTCTTTTCAAAACGTTGGCGAATTCTGCTGATCATCGCCATTGTTTCCAGATCAGTCATCGTTTCGGGAAAGTATTTCATAACCTCCGGATCTTTGTTCATGTCAATACACGCGGAAACGTCTTCCTCGATCCATTTCCGGAGCCCAAGTCGTTTTGTAGAAATAATATAATTATCCATTATAGAATTAATCTGCAGTTATTGGTTGACGACCGGTATCAGCATTCTTTTCGTAAACAAAATACTTCTTAAGATTTAAAAACGGTTTTTCAATAATCTTCCATGACAACCAGGATATTGAAATCAATACCAGGAAATTTCCACCTTTGATCAGCATCTCAAGCCATTTTGGGGAATGGATGTCTTCGGTGTGAATGTTTGCAATTCGGTAAACGAGCCCGTCTGTTAATTGGGGAACGACAAGATGGTAGAGGTAAATAGCATAGCTTATTTTTCCGATAAAGATCATCCAGGAATTATCAAAGAGCCACTTCAAACGCAGTCGGTTGTTGTCGTGGTTGTAGACGACATAGGCAATAAGCCACATCGCCATGATGGAGACGTTTGTTCTTGCCGGGAGTAACAGCAATTTCTTATTGAACAACTCTGCCAGCCCTGAAATCAACGCCAATAGCGCTGCAATAGACAAATACTTAAAAAATTTCTGCTGTATACCGGGCTTGTATACACGCTGCCAGGCAAGCAGCGCGCCAAACCCAAAAGAATCAAAACAGTTTGTAGTGAGCACATCAGCCATGATATTGTCGATGAAAATATATTGCATGGCAATTCCTGTTAAAATAAAAACAATGATCGCGTGCAAGAGATATCTCGCTTGTATGAAAATAATTACCCAGGGCCAGAGCAAATAAAATTGTTCCTCGACCGACAGCGACCACAAGTGAGATAACATTCCATCCCATTCCTGGCGGATAAAAAAATAATAGTTGGATGTATACGAGACAAAATAAGGAAACGCCGGTTTGATATTTGTCCGGGTATGGTTGTGAAAAATAAGCAGGAGAAAAATGAAAATATAGTAGACGGGAAATATTCTTAACACCCTGCGCGCATAGAAGTTTTTTAGTGTTGTTGATTTCGTATGGTGATGCGCCTCTGCAAGTTTTTTGTTTTCGAGCAAAATACTTGTAATCAAAAATCCGCTCAATACAAAAAATACATCGACGCCAATTGCACCATTGGGAATATAATTGATCAGGCTGTATGGAGAGAACCAATGCGATATAATCACCAACAAGACTGCAATCGCACGTATGCTATCCAATTGCCGTATATATTTCATGAAACGTTGTTGGTTTAGTCTAGGTTCAAAGTATTAATAACGCAATATTCGGATATCT
>Ga0068860_100000850_pt1 | contig 34117 bp, 40 predicted proteins | sample KBSSwiS32_FD_66597 | JGI IMG/M metagenome (GOLD analysis project Ga0068860, IMG submission 66597) | Switchgrass rhizosphere microbial communities from Kellogg Biological Station, Michigan, USA - KBS Switchgrass S3-2 | ecosystem: Host-associated > Plants > Roots > Rhizosphere > Soil ... | reverse complement strand
TCGAGCCGCACCGGCTCCTCGACGCGCACCTTGTCGAGCCCGACGCCGAGCGACGACGCGCCGGCGATCGGCAGCGCCACCTCGCGCATCATGGCCCCGACGGGGATGCGGTCGCGCGTGCACCACCGCGCGATCGCGCGACCCTGGTCCGCGTTCAGCCGCACGCAGAAGTCGACGCTCAGCGGGTCGCCGTAGATCGACGGGCGCCCCGAGCCGGGTCGGGCGCCGCCGTGACCGTTCTTCTTGGCGCGAGGCACGACGGGATCATGGCGCGTGGTGCGGTCCATGGCGAGTCAGCTCGGCGCCCAGCCGAAGAAGATCCACCCGTCGTCGCCGAACCGGACCGCGCCCGCCGGCCCCCACTTGTCCCACACGGCCTCCCCGGTGCGCGGGTCGTGCGAGTCGAGCTCCTTCTCGGCGAACACCCGAGCGGCCGCCTCGTCGCCGACGTGCCACCCCCGGTAGACGACGTCGTGCTTCTCGGCGATCGACCCCGTGTATCCGCCCGAGCCGTGCACGCGACGCGCCTCCTTGACCGCCACGTCGAACGCCTCGAGCATCGTGGCGCCCCGCGCGACGACGATGAACGTGTGCGCGCCCATCACGCCACCCGCTGCTCGACCGCGAGGTCGAGGTGCTCGGGCACGTGGTCGGCGCAGTAGAGGAGGTCCGGCGCGTCGTCGGCGAGGTCCACGACGAGCGTCGCGCGCGCGACGCAGTGCAGGCACGCGTTGTCCCACACGTCGGCGAGGTCCTCGACGAGTCGGTCCACGCCCGGCTCGAGGAACGGCGCGTACCATTCCTGGTCGACGACGACGACGTCGGCGGGCAGCCCGCGCGCGCGGTCGCGGTTCAGCGCGAGCCCGGCGCGGAGCGCGGTCAGCACGTCGCACGACGCGCCGTCGCCGAAGTCGACGATGCCCGAGATCGCGTTGTTCACGAGGTGCTGCGCGCGCCCGAGCCCGAGCCGCATCGACGCGAGCCCGACGAGGTGCGCCACGAGCGCTTTGTCGGCGGGGGTCGGGTCGACCGGGTAGAACCGCGGCGACTTCACGAGCGCACCGCGCGCGCAGCGACCGCCGACGCGAAGTCGATTACGTGGCCCATCCGGGGCGCGGCTTCGCGCACCACGACCGGCGCGTCGACGTCGCCCTTCGACGTCTCCGACGCTGCACGTTCAGCCGCGACGCTCGCTTCGTACTCCGCGTGCTCGGCGCGCAGCCGCGCCGACCGGATCTCGTCGAGGTGCGCGCACTCGAGGTCGCACGACGCCGTCTCCGCGTCGCGCGTCGCGATCCCGAACTCGGTGTCGATCGACACGTGCGAGTAGAAGTTCACGTGGAAGTAGTCGGTTTGGATGTCCGAGCCGTCGAAGTTGTACGCGGCGACGATGCGCTCGACCTGCTCGATCGCGGTGCGGACCTCGATGGAGTAGAGCCACGCTTCCTCGTGCGAGAGGACCGAGTACGGGGTGTCGCGGTCGTGGCGCAGCCGGTAGCCGTTGTGCACGACGCGCACCGCGAGCGCCGACATGCGGACGTCGATCGAGTGACCGCCGCCGCGCGACGACGTGACGGAGTACTTGCCCGCCAGCAGCTCGCCCGCCGCGACCGCCGCCTTGAGGTCGGCGCGCACGAGCTTCGCGATCGCCGCGGTCGTCAGCGTCTTGTCGTACTTCGCTCCGTACTTGATGGTCGTCATGGTCCGCTCGTCCTTCCCGGGGTGAACCCCGTCGCGTCTCTTGATTATGTTATACGGCGCCGGGCTGGACTTGTCAGGGGGGTCGGTTCACTTTTTCGTCCACCGCGGGGGCCCACGAAAACGGGCCGATCCGCGCGCGGTGGACTACCCGAGCCGGAACTAGTCCGCCCGGGCCCGGGTCAGCACGCGGCCGCCGCGCGCGCGTGCACGACGATGATCCTGAGCGCGGCCGCGCGGCCTTCCGCGTCGCGCACGAGCTCGACGCGCCAGTCCTCCGCGAGCATGCGACGACGGTAGAGGCGCTCCGCCTCGAGCATCTCGCAGTAGCCGAGCAGATCCTCGAGCGCGTCGACGCACGGGTCGGGCAGCGCGCGGATCGCGGCGTGCAGCTCGACGACGTCGCAGCGCGACGACGGGTCGCCGTTGCAGAGCGCGACGACGGCGAAGCTCAGCTCGCCCATGTTCGACCGCGCCGGCCCGCGCACGTGCGGGAGCAGGAGCGCGCCGACCGCGAAGAGCGGCATGCGTCGCAGCGCGACGCTCGCGCTCGCGCGCCTCACGAACGCGAGCTCCTCGACGCTCAACCGCTCAGCCGCCGTGCCCGGACGCGTCAGCCGGATCGAGTCGTTTACGATCGCCTCGTACGTTCCCACGCTCCCCGATCATGGCGCGGACCGCGGCGACGTCGAACCCGCGCGCACGCAGGTACCGGTCGGGCAGCAGCCTGCCCACCTCGTCGGACCGGATCCCGTAGAGCCCGATCAGCCCAGCCTCCGCTTCGTCCGCGCCGCTCATGCGGACGTGCGGCTGCAGGCGCGCGAGCGTGCGCGTCGCTGCTCGCTTCCACCCGTCAGAGTCGTACGGGTGGAACCTCCCGTGCTCGTCTCGGTCGCCCGACTCGTCGATCATCCGCCCGCGCCAGGTCCGCATGTTGACGTGCACGCAGCACCGCGACTGCACGAGCACGTCGTCGAGCTCGGCGCGCGCCGCGAGCATCGCCGCGCGACGCCAGTACCCGCGCGTCGCGCCGAGCCCGAGCCACGTCTTGATCCCGACGAGCCCGCCCGAGCCCCAGTCCTCGAGCGCGAGGATCAGCTCGGCGTCGAGGGACCGAGCGCGGTCGGCGGCGTCGTCGAGCAGCTCCTCGATGCGCGTCGTCATCGGGTCGACGACCTCGAGGTGCTCGACGAGCCCGCCGTCGCTCGGCGTGACGATGGCGGCGCCGCTCACCGCGCCCGGGTCCACCGCGAGGACCACGACGGGCCACGGGTCGCGCAGGAGCCACGCGGCGTGCGCCGCCTGCTCCTTCTTGGTCCGCTTCGTCATCCGCCGAGGAGCAGCCGGACGCGGAGCACGAGGGAGTCCCACGCGCGGCGGAGCCACGACCGGCGCGGCCGCTCGGCGATCTCGTCCACGAGGTCCGTCGCCGCGGCGAGCTCGCCGACCTGCTCGACGTGCTTCTCGTCGTACTCCTCGTCGGTCAGGGCGACGTCGCGCGGCACGAGGCCGATCGCCACGCGCGCGGTCGGCGTGCGCTCGCCGAGGACGCGCAGCCCGAGCTCGTGCCCCTCGGCGAGGTCCGCGAACGAGATGACGACGGGCGCGCTCTCGGGCGTGCGGTTCATCCGCGCGAGCAGCACGGCGATCACGCGGAGCAGCATCCGCCGGTGCCCCTCCATCTTCACCGCCGCCGCGACGGCGAGCGCGCCCTGCTCTCGCGCCACCTTCGCGCGCGCGGCGTGGTTGATCGTCTTGGACCGCTTCGAGTCGCTGCCGCTCTTGCCCACGTTCAGACCTCCGCGCGGAGGCGCGAGGCGCGCCCTTCCCGCTCGACCACGATCCTAGCCGGTAGAGCCGCGACGAGGGCCGCGTCGTGCGACACCACGATCGCCTGCTCGAGCCCGACGCGCCCCAGCATCCCGACGAACGTCCGCGCGAGCGCCTCTCGATTCTCCGCGTCGAGCGGCCCGAACGGCTCGTCGACGAGCGCCCACTGCACCGGGCAGCCGCGCCGCTCGCGGAGCATGGCACCGGCGACGAGCCGCACCGCCGCCGCGACGAGCACCTTCGCGCCACCGCTCTTCGCCGACACGTCCTCGACCTCGCCGCTCCCGTCGTCGACGAGCAGCTCGAGCTCGTCGACGCGGTTCCGACCGCGCGCCGCGCCGCACGTCTCGCACTCCTTCACCTTGGCGCTCTTCGGGAAGGGGGCGCCGCACACCCCGCACGCCGTCGCCGGGTCCTGCGTCTCGCGGCTCCACGCGACGGTCACGCCGAGCGACGCCGGCGCGAGGAGCGCGTTCACCCGGTCCTCGAGGTCGTCGAGCTGCGAGGCCGCCAGGCGCGCCACGATGCCGCCGGGCCCGACCGCCTGGGCGGCGAGGCGCAGGGCGCGCAGGTGCGCCGCCGCGCTCGCGTGGCGGGTCTCCAGTTCCGCGCTGCGCTTCACGTACCCGGTCGCCGCCGCGAGCTCGGCGCGCAGCCCCGCCTCCGCCCTGCGCGCGTCGTCGAGCCGCTGGCGCAGGTCCGCGAGCTGATCGGCGACGGCCGCGGCGTCGGTCGTCTGCGCGGGCACCTGCCGGCGCGCCTCGACGAGCCGCTCGTTGACCAGCCGGACGCTCGCGATCGACTCCTTGAGCCGCTCGGCGTGCGAGCGCACGCGCTGCTCGCGGTCCTCGAGCGCCTGCAGGCGCTTGTCCGCGTCGCGCTTGGGGCCCGTGAGCTTGTCGACCGTGTCGCCGGCGGCGGCGACACGGCGCGACACGGCGTCGGCCTGCTCGCGGACCTGGTCGGCCGCCGGGCACGCCGTGCAGGTGACGGGGCACTGCCCGTCGAACCCCTCGTACTCGAGCTGCTCCGCCTTCGCGAGCTCCGCGGTCGCCTCGTGCAGCGCGCCGGCGTGCGCGCGCGCGGCGCCGCGGGCCTCCTCGAGCTCGTCGGCGGGGACCGGGTCGAGCTTCTGCTCGCGGACCGCCTGCGCGCCCTTGCTAGCCGCGCGCAGCGTGCCCTCCAAGGCCTCCACCTTCGCGAGCGCGGCCGCGCGGGCGGCGCCGCCCTTCGCGAGCGAGGCGAGCTCCTCGTAGGGCCCGACCAGCTCCTCGACCCTCGCCGCCGCGGAGGCGAGATCCACCTCGACGAGCTCCGGGTCGCGGTGCTCGGGCAGGAACGACCGCTCCTTCACGATGGCGCCGACCTCCGCCTGAGCGGCCCGCAACTTCGCGCCAACACGCGTCGCGGCGCGCGCCCACACGGTGAGCTCGAGCCACCGGTTGATAGTCTCCTGCCGCTGCCCCGACGTCTTCGCGACGAGCGCGAGCACGTCGTCCTGCCGGAACCACGTCGTCGAGCGCTCGTCCTCCGCGTCGATGCGCAGCAGGTCCTCGAGGAAGACCTCGGCCGCGTCGCGCTGCAGCACGCGGTCGCCCTGCGACACGTGGAGGACCGTCGGCCCGCCGCGCGGCCGCGCACGGCGCACGACGACGTCGCCGCCGGGCGCGCCGGCGAGCGTCCACTCGACGACGAGCTCGTCGGCCCCCGTCGTGATCAGGGCGTCCTCGACGCGCTTGCGGTGCCGCCCGCGCAGCGCGTACTCGATGCTCTCGAGGAACGCCGTCTTGCCCGCCCAGTTCGACCGGCGCGGGTTCGCCGCGTACGACGCGACGAGCCCGATCGGCCCGGCGGGCAGCTCGAGCTCGTGGTCGCCCGCGAAGCACATCCAGTTCCGGAGCCTGACGCGCGACGTCCTCACGGTCCCACCTCCGCGCGCAGCGCCTCGAGCGCGACGAGCTCGGCCGCCGCGCGGTCCTCCTCGGGCACGCCGGGCAGCGAGGCGAACCACGCGAGCACGGCTGCCTCGGGGTCGGCTGCGCGCGCGACGCGCTCCTGCCGCTCGTCGGTGCGCGCGCCGACGTAGCGCGGCTCGAGGATCACGGCGACCGCGCCCCACGAGAGGAGCTCGGCGCGCATCGCGGCCAGGTCGAGCGAGTCGCGCGCCGCCGCGTCGACGTCGCCGCGCACCTTCACGATCGCGCCGTCCACGTCGGTCTTGATCAGCCCACGCTCGACGTCGGCGAACGTGAACTCGACGAGCTCGCGCGTGGGGACGTCGACGAGGCGCACGAGCTTGCGGCGCGGCTCGGCGTCCCGACGTCGGGACACGCGCGACGCGTCGACGTGGCCCACTGCGGCGCCGCACTTCGGGCACGCCGCGCCCGGGCCGTCCGTCGCGCCGAGCGGCCAACCTCGCCACCCGCACTCGTGGCACGCGAGCGCACCGTCCTCGAGCATCGCGGCGTCCTCGAGCGAGGCCGCGCGCGGGCGCCCGCGCTCGACGCGAGAGTTCGGCGGGAACGGGAATGAGTCCTCGATCGCTTCGTCGAGGTCCTGCTCGACCGCCGGACCCAGCGCGTCGCGGAGTTCGCGAGCAGCCTCCGTCTCGGGCCCGAGTCCCGGCAGCGTCACCTTCGTCGTCCCGATGATCGGCTTGCGAGCCGCTTCCCGCGCCGCAGCGACGTCCGGCTCGGCGAGCACGCCGGCGACGATCCTCTTCGCCGCGAGCTCGATCGTCTCCTCGCCGACCGCCGTCGCAGTCGTCTCGGGCCCGAGCCTTGGAACGTCGTACTTCTTCCCGACCGGCTTGCGCGCCATATCACACCTCCGCGACGAGGAACCCGCGACCGACCGCCGCGTCCCCGAACGTCAGCCTGAGCGGCGCCCCGACGATCTCGACGTCGAGCTCGAGGGGCGCGACGCCGCGCCGGATCGTCTGCCGCTCGTGGTAGTGCCCGTTGAGCACGAGCGTCGGCCGCAGCGCCGCGACCTCGGCGACGGGGAACGCGACCTCGCGGCCGCGCGTCATCTCCTCCTCGCTGCCCGGGTGCATCCCATCGAACGAGAGGTGCCCGACCACGACGAGCCGGTGCCCCTTCGCGACGGCCTCACGCGCCTCGCCGAACGCTTCCGCGATCGCGCCGGCGTACGCCGGCGACCGCTCGACGAGGAGCGACACGTACGGCAGCGCGAGCACGGCGACGGCCTTCCCCGCCTGCTCCGGGAACCACACGAGGCTAGGCATCTCTCGCACCGCGACGTGCACGCCGTCCATGTGCGCCGCGAGGACGCGCAGCGGCGAGAGGATGCTCGTCGGCTCGACGACGTCGACGACGTCGTGGTTCCCGGCGATCCACAACGAGGTCCCCGACGTCGTCGAGCGGACCGTGTCCAGCATCGAGCGCGCGACGAACCTGCCCCACCGGGCGTCGCTCAGCGTCCCGGGATCCCAGAGGTCGCCGAGGTGCATGAAGGCGTCGATCTGGTTCTCGCGCATGTACGCGCAGAGCTCGTCGACGTAGCTCTCCATCTCGGGCAGCCGCTCGAGCCCGCCCGTGGTCGCGTCGACGTGCCAGTCGGAGGAGACGACGAACCTCACAGCGACGCCCGCCCCTGCTCGTCGAGCACCACGTCGCCCGGCTCGAGCATCTGCCAGTTCCCGAGCCGACACCGCACGCCGCGCGGGTTCCCCGTCCGGTCGTTCCCTTGGACGTTCCCGGCGAGGATGCGGTGGTCGCCGGGCATCGCCTCGATCTCGGCGACCGTGTACGCGCGCGCGCTCGGGTAGTACCGCCCGGGCCGCCACTCGTGCTTGACCCGCTCCCCCTTCTCCCCGCTGTCGTCCATCGTCCACGTCTCGACGACGCGCACGCCGAGCCGGAACGCCCACGCGTCCTCGGGCATCGCCTCGAGCGCCTGCCGGACGAGCGCGTCGACGTCCCACGTCTCGCCCTCGGCGAGCTCCTTCGTCACCGGCTCCGGGAAGAACCGGATCCCGGTCGAGTACTCGACCACGTTCCGCAACGTCCTCACCGAGGCACCCGCGCGCGCTCCGCCTTCTTGCGCTCGATCGTCGCGCGCATGACGCCGACCTTCCGCGCGAGGTTCGCGAACGCCGGCGCGCGCGCGAGGATGCGACTGTCGGCTCCGCGCAGCGCGTGCTCGAAGAGCTGCCCGAGCAGGCTCACCTCCTCGATCGTGAACGACTGGCTCGCGGCGATCCGCGACGCCTCCTGCTGCGCCGGCGACTCGGCCGGCGCCTCCTGCTCCGCTCGATGCTCGTCGTTCAAGTCGCCCTCACCTTCTCCGCGATCGCGGCGAGCAGCTTGCCCAGCGCGTCACGATCCTCCGTCAGCGACACGACCGCCTTCCGGTCGCCCTGCCACCTGCGCCCGCCCCACGAGAGCCACGCGCCCGACGTCTTCACGAGCTCGAGCTTCTTGCCGACCTCGAGCGCGTCGCGCGCCGTGTCGAGCCCGGGCGGCGTCAGCGTACCGTTGCTCAGGTGGAAGTACGCGTCGGACCACCGGCCGTCCATGTGGCCCACCTTCGACTTGTGGATGCGCAGCCGGTGCCGGAACCCGACGATGCGCTTCGCGTCGCCCTCGCCGTCGAAGACGGGCTGCGCCTTCTCGACGCGCACGAGCACCGACGCGTCGAACACGAGCCCGCCGCCTCCCTTGATGCCGACCTGCTCGAGCATCTCGAAGGCGTCCTCGTCGCCGCCGCGCTCCTGCGCGATCAGCACGAGCGCGCAGTTCGCCGCGCCGAGCAGCGGGATCAGGTGGTCGAGCCACGCCTGGTTCAGCCGCGCGCGGTCGCGGCCCTGGTGCCCCTTCGCGAGCTCCTTCGCCCCGTCTTTCTTCGACTCGCCCGTCGCGGCGATCACCTTCGCGAGCTCGCCCGCCGGCGTGAGCTTGTTGATCGAGTCGACCGCGAGGATCGAGCAGAGGTCCGGGCGCGGCGCGACCGGCTTCTTCGCGTTCGGGTCGCCGCGCCTGAGCGAGCCGACCCACGCGAGGAAGTTGTCGACGTCGGCGATCGTCTCCTCGTAGGTCTTCGGGCGCGAGCCGAAGAAGATCTGCGACCGCAGGTGCTCGCCGAGGATCTGCTCGAAGAACCTGCGGTCGGTCGCGTGCTCCGCGTCGACGTACGCCGCGGGGTGCCCGACCTGCAGGAACGCGCGCAGCAGCGCGGCGATGAACGCGCTCTTCCCGCCGTGCGTCGGGCCGTGCACCGTCGTGAGGCGCCGCACCGGCTGACCGCCCGTTCGCAGCGCCCGGTCGTAGTCGGGCAGCATCGTCGGCACGGCGGTCACGAGGTCGAGGACCTCGGCGGCCGACTGCCAGCCCTTCGGCATCGTCGAGAACGGCGACGCGGGGCGAGGCGGGGGCGGCGGCGTGCTCCCCTCCTCTACCGCGTTCGTCTTCGTGGTCGGTCGGCGAGCCATCAGAACGGCAGCTTGTCCGACTGCTCGACGTTGCAGTTCCCGCAGACCGTCTTCTGGTCGTCCCTCACGCGGAGATCGTCCGAGCCGCACGCCCAGCACTCGGTCTCGATGGGGTGCGGGTCCTCGGGCGGCGGGTCGCCGGCGCCGATACCGTGGTCGTCGCCGCCTTCGCCGTCGTCGTCGTTCTCCCCGCCCGCCTCGGGCGGCGGGGTCGCGGGCGCGCGACGTCCGCCGGTGCCCGGGCGACGAGCTCCGGACGGCGTCGCCGTCGGCGCGTCGGGTCGACGGGTCGCCGCCGCAGGCGCGGGCTGCCCCGTCGAGGGACGCGACGCACCGGAAGGCTTGGCGGCGCCGGACGTGGTCGGCGGTCGCCGAGCGCCGGACGAGCTCGCGGGCGTGGGCGGCGCCGGCGGCGGCGCGTCGGCGTCCGGCTCGACCTGGTACTCCGCGCCGCACGCCTCGCACTTCGTCGCGTCGGGCGCCATCGGCTCCTGGCAGTTGTCGCAGGGGATCGTCTCCTCCACGGGCGGCGGCTCCGGCTCGGGCGGCGGCTGCGGCGCGGCGACCATCCGGCGACGTCCGCCGGCGGCGGGCGGGGGCTGCGCGGGCGGCTGGTCGACGGGGCGACGCCCGCCGGTCGCCGGCGCCGTCGCGGGCGCGCGCGTGGCGGGGGGACGCTGAGCGCCGCCCGGCTTCGTCGCGCCGGGCTGAGACGGCGGAGTCGCGGGGCGTCGAGCCGGCTGCGCCTTGCCGGCGTCGCCGGCGAGCAGCGCCGCGACGGCGCGCGCGTGCTCCTTCTCGTCGGAGACGCCCTCAAAGAGCAGGTCGAGCGGCAGGTCGATCTGCGCCGCCGACTCGAAGGCCGCGCGGATCTTCGTGACGTCGTCGTCGCCGACCGTGACGTGCTGCGAGACGTCGGGCACCTGCTCCGCGTCGATCGCGTTCCAGATCGCGTCGGTGCACTCCGCCTGCTCGATCACGAACGCGTCGTAGCTCTCCATCGGCGTCTTCGCGCGCGCGTCGTACGCCCACTTGAACGCGACGGGCGACGTGAACGGGTTCCCCTTCTCCGAGCCGACCGAGGCCATCCGTTGCTTGATGGCCTTCCGCATCCGGTCGCCGAGCAGCTTCGTCTCGCGCGCGATCACGATGCCCGCCTCGGGCTTCTCGTGCTCGACCACGAGGAAGATGTAGTCGAGCTTCGTGTTCAGGTTGTGCCCGCGGTTCGCCTTGCCGCGCTTCTCGAGGTCGCTCGCCTCGCCGACCGTCCACTGGATCAGCTCGTTCGTCGCGCTCTTGTGGTCGGTCCACTCGAAGACGAGGTCCTCGTACTTGAGGTCGCCCCGGTCGGCGCGCGCGCGGAGCCACTCGCGCAGCAGGAGGAACCGGTCGTACTCCGGCGGCTCCTGCAGCTGCCCGTTGCTCTCGCGGAAGAACTGGTTCGCGTGCACCTTCGCGGAGTCGGGGCTCACGAAGCGCGGCCACCGGTTGATCAACTTCATCCTGCCGGTGCGCTCGCCCTTGCGGTCCTTCTCCTCCACCTCGTCCTCGACGATGAACTGGTGGTTCCACACGGCGTGGATCCGCGCGCGCGTCGCGAGCCACACGAGGACCTCGTTGTCCCAGTCGAGGAACTCGGTGAAGCGCCGCTTCTCCTTGTCCGGGTCGTAGCCGAGGAAGTCGTCGAGCCCGAACCCGCTGCCGTCGTCGCCGTTCGCCATGTGTTCTCCTTGAGAGATGCGCCGGATCATGTCGCGACGGTCCACGGCGCACGCGACGCAGTCGCGCACCGTGCAGGCTCGGCCCTGCCGCTTCGCGCGGTCGTGCTCGAGCAGCTTGCCGAAGTCGACCACTCCCTCACCCCGGGTCGCGTCTCGGCGCGTACCGGTCGAGCATCGAGCGGAGCGTCGCGCAGCGCGACACCCACCGCGACTCGAGGTTGTCCGCGACGGCGCGGGCCGCGTGGATCTCCTCGCGCCGCCGGTGCAGCTGCGACGACTTGTCCGGCCAGTTCGCGACGACGCGGTCCTCGACGTCCTGGATCGTCGGGGCCTTGCTCCGGCGGCCCTCGGTCTTCTCCTTCTCGAGCTCGTCGCGCGCCGCGGTCCGCAGCACCTCGAGCTCGGCGCCGGTGCGCCGGTCGACCTCCTCCTGCTCGAGCTTCGCCGCGCGCGCGAGCAGCCCCGCGTCGAACGCGTTCCGCTCCGCGCTGTCCGCGGCCGCGAGCACCTGGGCGTAGTGCACGACGCCGTCGCCGAGGCGCAGCTCGTCGCGCAGGCGCTCGTAGGTCGCGGGCACGTCCACCTGACGGATGTCGTGCACGACGCCCGCGAACTGACTCGTCTCGTCCGCGTCCCGACGTCGGGACGCCTCCTCGGGGACCGCGTCGACCTCGTCCTCGTGCGGCGGGACCTCGCCGTCGGGGAGCCCCGTCGGCACCACCTGCGCCGCCGCGCGCGCCGCGTCGTCCACCTTCGTCTTCGTCGTCCGCATGGTCACGTTCTCCTCTCGGCCGCCTCGTGCTCGACGAAGAGCGGCAGGTCGTCCACGGCGCCGGCGCGCTTGCGCGCCTTCTCGGCGGCGGCCGCCGCCTTGCGCTCCTTGTTCCGCGTCGCGGGCGTCTCCTCCCACACGACGCCCGGGAACACCGCCGCGAGCAGCCGCGCCGTGGGCGGCAGCACGCGCGACATCCAGTAGTAGTCGCGGTCGATCCGCTCGAAGGCCCCCGGGTCGTGCGCCGGCACCGCGACGAGCTTGCCGTCGTCCTCGTCTCCCTCGGGACGCCCGACGACCAGGTACTCGATGCGCGTGCCCTCGACGACGAGCTCGCCGCGCTCGGCGAGCAGCCGCGCGACGCGCACGTGCGCCGGCTGCGTCGCGACCTTCCTCGGCGCCGAGCACCGCGGGCACTTCTCGACGACGTCCTTGAGCTCGACGGGCGGCTTGCCGCGGACCTTCTCGGGCCGCCGGACCTCGCGGTCGCCGAACTCGTAGCCGCACTTCTTCTTGCCGACGCTGTTCGTGCAGCGCGTCGCCGTGTACCGCTCCACGTAGTCTGAGAGGCGCCGCACGCTCTGCGAGAGCGTCACGTCGGCGAGCGCGATGTCGCCGTCGAGCACGCGCGCGCGCCACCGCGCGACGAGCTCGCGCATCTCCGCGTAGGTCGGCGGCTCGCGGGACACGTCGAGCATCTTCTCGATGGCCTCCCGCTGCATCTCGCGCGCGAGCCGGAGCGTGTCGCCCCGCTTGAACTCGAGCCCCTTGATCTCGGGTTTCATGTCGATCGGCGCGGGCTTCCCCTTGTGCGTGAGGTAGCGCCCCGCGTACCGCTTCGCCGAGACGAGCACCATCCGCCGGAAGGACTTCTCGAACTCGAGCTTCACGTAGGACTCGGTGCAGCCGAGCTCGCGCAGGATGTCGGGCCACGCCGCGTTCAGCCGGTCGACGACGCCGCGGAACACGTCCGCCGAGCCGGTGACGACCACCGAGTCGGTGTCGCCGTAGAACGGGTCGACGCCGGCGAGCGTCGACTCGTGCGCGACCTTCTTGATCAGCCACGCGCCCGTCTGCGTGACGCCCTGCGCGATCGTCCGGTCGAAGTACCTCGAGAACGGCGAGCCGATGATCCCGTAGAAGCTGTTGGCGATGATCTTGTAGGCGCCGCTGAGCCTCTTGAACCGGTCCCACTCCGGCGAGCCAGGCTCCGCGTCGTCCGCGCGCTTCGTGTAGCGCGCGCGCTCGGCGACGAGCGTGTCGAGCGCCTCGGGGAAGATGCCGCGGCGGTCGGTGCGGAAGTACGTCTCCTCGTGCGGCAGCTTGCAGCGCGGCACGCTCGTGTCGCGGTGGTCGACGAGCGTGTCCGGGCTCATGTTCCACGACCGCATGATCGACGGGTAGAGGCCCGCGAAGTCCCCGACGTGCACGTCGTCGATGATCCCGAGCCGCTTCGGCTCCATGACGTACGCGCCGAGGAACGGGTCGTGCTCCTCCTCGCCCTCCTCCGCGAAGCGGCGCGTCGGGAACCGGAACCCGCGCTGCCCGCCGAGCGCGAGCAGGAACCCGTCGCCCTGCGCCGTCGCGCGCAGCGAGAACGAGTCGGGGAAGCACCGCGTCACCTGGCACACCGCGACGTGCAGCGCGACGAACCCCGTCTTCGCCTCGATGCGCGGCATGAGGCGCGTGTCCTGCCGGCAGTAGCGCCCGAGCTTCTCGCGTTGCTCGCCGCCGGCGGCCCACGCCTCCCACGTGTGGCGCGCGTCGAAGTCCGACTTGCCCTCGCCGACGACGTGCTCCGCGATCGCGTTGAGCGCGAAGCTCGTGCGCTCCTCGCCGCTCTCGTGCGCCTGGTTGTACTTCTGGAAGACGAGCATGTGGTCGAGGAAGCACCACCGATGCAGCACCGGCGGACGCCCCGTCGCGAGGTGCCGCACGCGCAGCTTCTTCGTGCGCTCGCGCAGCACGTCGAAGTCGAACGCGTCACCGTTCCACGAGAGCACGACGTCGAAGCCGGCGATCACGTCGTAGAGCTTGCCGAGGAGATCCTTCTCGGCCGCGTCCGAGTCGTGCTCGAGCATCCCCTCGCCGACGACGCGCTCGTCGACGTCGCACGCGGTCCAGCAGAGGACGCGCGCCTTACCGTTCCGCATCTCCTCGAACGTCTTGCGCGAGTCGACCTCGAGGTCGAGCCACACGAGGCGCGGCGTCCCGATCTGCAGCGCGGGCAGGTCGGAGAGCAGCCGGCGCAGCGGGTTGACGTCGCCCTCGAGGATCGCCGCCTCGAACGTGCCCGTCGACGTGCGGCTCAGCGCGTCGGCGATGCTCAAGCCGCGGATGTGCTCGGTGAGATGGTAGACGACGCTGCGCCGGTCCCACCGGTTCCGGAACTCGAGCCGCGTCAGCCTGCCCTCCTCGGCGAGCCCCGACACGAGCGGGTTCCGCTGCAGCACGCGCTTGTCCTCGGCGGAGAGCCCGCGGAGCCAGCACGACCACCGCGCGGGCACGCGCCGGTACGTCACGCTCTCGCCGTCGCGGTGGACGAGGTAGACGTCCTTGTCGTCGCTCCACCCGCTCACGAGCTCGGACACGCTGCTGGGCCTCCTGAAAGCCGACGGGGCGCCGAGTCCTCCTCGACGCCCCGCCGATCATGCCGCGCTGCGCGCCCGGGTCCTACTCGGTGCGGACGAACCTCCCGGTGATGCCGAGGATCTTCTCGCCGGTGCGGTCCGTCTTGAGCGCGACGTGGAGCACCACGTCGTCGCCGATCGGGATCGCCGCGTACGCGTCGTCCTGGTGCGCGTTCAGCGGGCGGTTCGTCTTCGCGCTGCGCCACGTGAAGAGGTTCGCCTTGCCGTTCACCTTCGCGAGCAGCGTGATCTCGTTCTCCTTCTTCTTCGGCGGCGCCTCGGCGCGCGCGGCCGACGCCGGCGCCGACGCCTTACCCTTGCCGCTGTTCGGCGCGGCTCGACCCGTCGTGCGCGCGATGTCGCGCACCGACTTCCCCGCGTCGGCGTCCGCGAGCGCGGCGCGGCGCGCCTCCTCGTCGTCGATGCCGGAGATCAGCGCGAGCTTGTGCGCGCCGTGCTTGAGGAACGTGTCGCGGTCGAAGTCCTTCACGACGTCCATCAGCAGGTAGGCGCCGGTGCGGCTCACGGGCAGCTCCTTCTCGATGAACTCCTTGAAGTTGGAGTGACCGCGCGCCTTCCAGAGCTGACGCTCGTGCACGTCGCGGATGGTGACGCCGAGGTCGAAGCTGTTCCCGGCGATGTCGACCGCGAGCTCGTTGATCTTCGCGACCGCCGTGTCGAGCTGCACGATCATCGTCTGCTTCTGCTCGGCGCTCAGCACGCCCTCGGTCGCCGGCGCCGCGCTCACACCGTTCGACTTGCCGTTCGTCTTCGCCGGCGCGGTCCCCGCCGCGTGCTCCGCATCCCACTTCGCGCCGAGCTCGACGAGCGCCGGGTCGCCGAGGCCGCAGAACGGGCAGAACGGCGTGTGCTCCGTCGAAACCTCCTGGCAGCCGAGGTGCTTCTCGCCGTCCTTCACCTCGTCGTCGCACTGCAGCATCTTCTCGGGCGGGATCCCCTTCGCCGCCTTCGCGACCGCCGCGCGCGTCGCGGCGATGATCTCGTCGGGCCGCGCGTCCTTCCCGATCTCCACCTTGAGCGCCGCGAGCGCCGCGAGCATCGCGGGCACGTTCGCGCGCTTGCCCGACTTGAGCACCAGCGCGTCCGTCTTCGCGCCCTTCTTCGCCGCCGCGGGCTTGCCCGCCGCCTTCGTCTTCTTCGTCGCCGTCTGCGTCGTCGTCATGGTCCCTGCTCCTTTTGGTTCCGTCGTCACTCCGCGTGCGGCGACGTCGCCGTCCGCGTGATCCTGCGCGCCGCCTCGTCGACCATCCGACGGGCGTCCGCCTCGCTGTCCATCCTGTACTTGATGCGCAGCCCGGGGTCGCCGTAGACCTCGTCCGCCGCCTCGACGAGGGTGCGCCCGAGCACCACGAGCTCGACGACGCACCGGTCGATGCCCGTCATCGACGCCGCGATCGCGAGCCCGCGACGGCGCAGGTCCACGACCTCGACCTGCGTCGCCGGGCTCGAGCCGCCGACGGTCGAGAGGTCCTCGACGTGCTTGCGGCGCGCCGGCTGCGTCTTGCGGCGCGGGTCCGGGTAGCCCGCCGACTTGCGTAGCTTCTTGTTCGCGGCGCGGCCGATCTGCGCGTCGACGTAGCGCACGAGCGGGACCGGTTGCCCGCCGCGACTGCGCCGCTTCGGGTTCCACCGGTCGACCGACCGCCAGAGCTCGAGCAGCATCTCCTGCACGAGGTCGTCGACGTCGAGCTCGCCGACCGTCTGCTCCGACCAGGACCACGCGCGCCCGAACCGACGAGCGCGCAGGGTGAGCGGGCCGCGCAGCTCGCGCGCGACCTCGTCGAAGCTAGCCTCGCCGGCGCGCAGGCGCAGCAGCAGACCCTCGTGCGCCGTGAGCGACGAGGGCCTCATCCTACGTCCTCCCCGCGGCGCGGGTCCGACGTGCGCTCCATGAGCGCGCTCGGCGTCGTCCTCGCGGCCCACGCCTCGGCGAGCCCGCCCTGCGGCGGCGCGACGAGCCCCGCCTCGACGAGGAACGTCGACGGGACGAGCTCGGTCACCTTCGAGCCCACTGCGGCGCGCCCCACGTAGGAGACGTGCAGCTCGTCGCGCGCGCGCGTGAACGCGACGTACGCGAGGCGACGCTCCTCGTTCTGGTCCTCCGAGCGCGCGTGCGGCAGCACCTTGTCGTTCACGCCGATCACGTGGACGCACGGCCACTCGAGGCCCTTGCTCCGGTGGATCGACATGAGCGTCACGCGGTCGGCGCCGCGCTCCGTCTTCGCGAGCTCCGCCTGCCGCATCGTCTCGTCGACGTACTCGAGCAGCTCGGCGACGGTCGCGAACCGCTCCGCCGAGCGCACGAGCTCGCGGATGTTCGACACGCGACTGTTCTCGGGGCTCTCGGTGCCCTCGTCGCGCGTGATCCACTGCACGTACTGCGTCTCGCTGAGCAGCGACTCGAGCAGCGCCGAGGGCCTGCCCGGGTGCGGCTTGCCGCACCAGTCCATCGGGCTCGCGGCCTCGAGGTCGCGCAGGTCGTGGATGCGCTTCCGCATGCGCTCGACGATGCCCGACCACTCGCGCACCGACGCGCGCTGCCGCTGCTGCAGGCCGCCACCGTTCGCCGCGAGGTGCTCGACGACGCGCACCCAGTCCACCTCGACGCTGTCGCGCGGGTCGCCCTCACCCTCGCCCGCCGCCTCTACGCGGTCGACGAACGCGCGCCCGAGGTAGCGGAACGGCGAGTTGAGCGACCGGCGCACGTCGTCGAACTGGCAGCGGTCCGCCGCGACACGCAGGTACGCGAGCAGCGACTTGATCTCGAGCCGGTCGTAGAAGTTCGTGCCGCCGACGACGACGTACGGGATCCGCGCCGAGAGGCACTGCTCCTCGACGGCGCGCGACATCGCGTTCGTGCGGTAGAGGACCACGTGGTCGCGCCACGACGCGCCCGACGCGACGCGCTCGCGGATCTGCGCGACGAGCGCCTGCGCCTCCGCGTCCTGGTCGGCGTAGACGGTCGCGGTGACGACGCCGGCGACGCCGCGCTCCGGCGTGATCTGCATCGCGAGGCGCGTCTCGGCGGGCATCGCCGCGAGCACGCCGTTCGCCGCGTCGATGATGCGCGCGCCGGAGCGGTAGTTCCGCGACATGTGCACGACGCGCGCGGTCCACGTCTTCGCGAACCTCAGGATGCCGCTCGGGTCCGCGCCGCGGAAGCCGTAGATCGCCTGCGCCGGGTCGCCGACGACCATGTAGTTCCCGTGCGGCTCGGCGAGCATGCGGGCGATCTCGCGCTGCACGAGGTTCTCGTCCTGACACTCGTCCTGCATGACGAAGTCCCAGCGCGCCGACCACTTCGAGCGGAGGTCGGGGTTCTCGGCGAGGTCGCTCCACATGTAGAGCAGGAGGTCGTCGAACGTGTACATCTGGCGCTCGTGCCGGATCTGCTCGGCGGCGGAGTACGCGTCGAAGAGGAGCTCGGCGTCGCGCTGCCCGCACGGTCGACGCGAGTGGAAGTCCTGCGCGATGGTGCGCGCGTGGTCGGTGTTCGCCTCGGCGCAGCGCGACTTGCAGAGCCCGATGAACTGCGTGACGACGGTGAGGTCTGCGCCCTTCCAGTCGAGGTGCTCGTAGCCGATCGCCTTCTTCACGATCTGCCGGTACTTGTCACCCTTGTCGAGCTCCCACCTGCGCTGCTCGGGCCGCTCCTCCCTGAAGAACTGCGCCGCGAGGGAGTGGAACGTGCCGACCCGCGCGCCGGCGTCGGGCAGCAGATCCTCGAGCCGGTCGGTCATCTCCTCCGAGGCCTTCTTGCTGAACGTCACCGCGAGCACGCGCGACGGGTCGACGCCGCGCACCCGACACAGGTACGCGATGCGCTGCACGAGCGCCTTCGTCTTGCCGGCGCCGGCGACCGCGCCGACGAGGAGCGGGCCGCGGTCGTGTTGCACGACCTCGAGCTGCTCCGGGTTCAAGTCCGCAGTCAGTTCCCGCGCTGCGCGCGCGGCGTCATCGCTACGTCCCATCCGTGCACCGTCACCTTCCCGGGGCTAGCCCCGCGTCGACCCTGCGCCGACGTGGGGACCGTACAGCGCCCCCCGGTGCGGGTCAACTAGGAACGGGTGGACGCCTGTCCAACCGGCGTGGTACGGCAGCGGAGCGTGTCGGTCTTCACGTGCAGCCCGGCGAACGACCCGACCGTGCGGCGCAGGCGCCGGAGCTCGTCGACGAGCCCGAGGCGCACGACCCAGCGTAGGATCGTGTCGCCGCTGCAGTTCATCAGGCGAGCCGTCGCCGAGATGTCGCCGCGAGCGCGACGCAGCCGCGAGCGCAGCCTGAGGCGAGCGGTCGTGTACGACCTGCGCCCGAGAGCTCCGATCTCCGTCCGCCTGTTCGCCACGACGTCAGGGTAGCGCGCGCCGGCGCATCGCGGCGCGCCACACACGCTCGTTCTCCGCGTCGTCCGCATCGTCGGGCGGCAGGCGCAGCGGGACGCGACGCACCTCCGAGTAGCGGCACACCGCGAGGCGGATCTGCTCGTAGGCCTCGCGCCCCGCCTTGTCCGGGTCCGTCGCGACGAGCAGCACGCGGAACGTCGCGAGCGTCGCGAGCTTCTCGGGCCCGAGGTTCGACGCGCCGAGGATCGCGCACGGGTTCGGCGCGCCGGCGCGCTCCATCGCGAGCGCCTTGAAGACGCCCTCCGTCACGACGGCGACGCTGCGGCGCCCGTCCGCGTCGAGCGGCTCGAAGGCTGGCTCGCCGAACACTGCCGCGTCGGGGCGCGCGCCCGGGTCGGTGCGGCGCGCGGCGTCGTAGCGCGGCTTGTCGTCGCGCACGAAGCGACGCGCGCTGTAGGAGACGAGCCGCCCGCCGGTGTGCACGGGCACGACGACGTAGAACGCGCAGCGGCCGCGCGTGGCGTAGCCGACGTGCCAGCGCTCGAGCTGCCAGTCCGGCACGCCGCGGCCGTGGAGGTACGCGAGCGCGGGGCCGAACCACTCCGAGCCGTCGACGCTCGGGATCACGACGCCATTCGGGAGCGCGAGCTCCACGGCGTCCCGACGTCGGGACGCCACGCGGACGTCGGGCACGTCGTCGATGTGCACCGGCGGTCGGTGCCTCCGGATGACGTGCTCGAAGATCCAGTCGCCGGCGTCGCTGCGCCCCGAGTCGTCGTCGCGCGGCGTCGCCGAGAGCCCGAGCACCGCCTCGACGAGCTCCCACGGTCCGCCGCCGAACCCGCACGACGGGCAGTGGTGCGAGCCGTGCCGCGCCCCCTCGTCGGCGCGGATCGCCCAGCTCGGGTTCCGGTCCTCGTGCGCGGGGTGCGGGCACCGCGCGAGGTACCGCGAGCCGTCGCGCGTCGCCTCGACCCCGAGCTCCTGGAGCAGCCGGGGGACGTCGACGCGGATCACGGGCGCGCGAGTCTGCGCGCCGCGCGCGCGACGCGGACCCACGCGGCTTGCTTGTGAGAGTCGAGCTCCGACCACGCGCGCCGGTCGCTGCGACCCTCGTCCGCGTACGCGGCCCACAACAGGCGAGCGACCGCTTCGTCGGTGACCGGCCCCGCGTCCGTGCTCGCGCGGGACCTCGCCGCCGCGTCGAGCGCGGCGTTCGACACGCGCCGCTCGTCGACGAGGGCCGTGAGCGCCGCGTCGATGATCTTCTGCTCGTCCTCGAGGGCCTCGACGAGGGCCTCGACGGGCGGCTGCGAGTCGCCGGCGACGAGATGCAGCGTGCGCGACGCGTGCGACACGAGCCGCGCGAGCGCGTTCTCGATCGCGCGCTCGGGCGCCTCGGTGGAGAGCGGCGCGCGCGGCCGCTCGAGCTGGTCCTGGTCGTCGCTCACGGTCCTCTCCTTCCGCGGCCGCCGCGCCCGCGCTTCGTCGGGATAGTGTCGATCGTCCCGAACTGCTCCTCCATCTCGAGCCCCGGGTCGTACGGCACGGTGCGACCGTTCGTGATCAGCCCGCACTCCTTGCCCCAGTCGTAGCGCACGCACCAGTTCGACTCGCCCTTGCGCTGCTTCAGACAGATCACCTCGATCGTGTCGTCGGTGACGGCACGGAACTGCGCGTCGCGGTGCACGCCGAAGATCTGGTCGGCCACCTCGACGAACGCGCCGGTGCCCTTGATGCCCTCGCGCGTCGGGCGCTTGTCGGCGCGGCCCTCGATGTCCTTGAGGCGCAGCTGGTGCACCATCAGCCCGTAGACGTTGTACCGGGCGTGCATCTCCTGCTGCCGGTAGAGCGCCGTCGTGACGCCGTCGTACGAGAGGTCGGCGAGCGCGCGCTCCCAGAGGTCCATGATCACGACGTCGCAGCCCGACTCGGCGATGTAGCCCTCGATCACGTCGAGGCTGCGGTCGTTGCTGCGTCGCCCGGTCCCGCGGCCGCGCACGTCCTCGCCGAAGAACGCGTTGTCCATGAAGACGATGTTCTCGGTGAGCCAGTCGACGCACCGCTCGACGCGGCGCGCCTCGGTGTCGTCGAGCTCGCCGCGGACGATCTTCGCGATCGGGACGCGGGACATCTGCGCGGCCATGACGTCGAGGCTGCTCTCCGACGTCATCTCCCACGCGCCGTAGAGCGGCCGCCGCCCGCCCTGCGCGAGCGTGCGCGCCAGGTCCGCCGCGAGCGTGCTCTTGCCCGAGCCGGAGAGGCCGACGACGAGCCCGGTGCGCTTGGGCATCGCGCCCTCGGTCATGTGCTCGTCGAGCTCGACGTGCCCGAACGGGAAGTGGTTCCCCGCGGCGCGCCGCTTCCGGACGTCCGTCTTGTACGTGTGCGCGAGCTCGTCGCCGCGTCGCATGTACCGCCGACCGCCGCCGCCCTCGACGACGCGCAGCACGGCGCGCGCGTGCGCCGACACGACATCGGGCGACGCCTTCGGGTCGCGCATCGACTGCACGAGCTCGCGGAGCGAGCCGCGGACGCAGCGCGCGCGCGTCGCGTCCCAGCGGAGCGTCTCGACGTGCCACTGCACGTTCGCCGGCGCCGGCATCGCCTCGATCGCCGTGAGGTAGTCCTCGGGCACCGGCGTGCCCTCGTCGGCGAGCAGCCGGCGGAACACCTCCGGGTCGTACTCGAGGTTCCGGTCGACGAGCGCGCGCAGCGCGCGCCAGATCGCCGCGTTCTCCGGCACGAGGAACTCCTCGTCAGAGATCGTGCGCACGAGGACGCCGCGCCGCTTGGCGTCGGCGTTCACCGCAACGGAGCAGACGACGCGCTCGTTCGTCGGGTCGTAGACGATCTCGTCGCGCTTCGCGGGCGCGGCTGCTCGTCGGTCGTCGCTCACCCGCGCCCCGACTGCGCGACGCGGTAGTCGGTGACGTGCCGGGGGCTGAACTGCAGGCGCCACCCCATGCGGTTCCGGTCCTTCTTCTCGCGTCGCGCCCAGTCGGCGCGGCCCTTCTCGCGCTGCCAGGCCCACTTCACGAACGCGACGGCAGCGTCCATGTCGTCGTCGAAGTGAGCGTGCAGCATCGACGTCGCCGCGCGAGCCGCCGCCGAGAACTCGTTCTGCGCCTCGAGCTCGACGGGCAACACCTTGTAGACCGAGCGGTGGCACCACGCGTAGAGCCCGACGAGCTCGCGCGCGTTCGTCCACCCGCCGCCGTCCCGGATGCGCGCCTCGACGACGCGCAGCGCGGAGGCGAGCGGCGACGGCGACCGCCGCTGCTCGCGCGAACGGCCGGATGTGTGGTCGGCCATGAGGGCGGCGAGCGGCGAGTCCTCGTCGACGTCGGAGACGGGGCGACGGACCACGCTCAGCGCTCCCGCCCGAACTCCCGCGTCCAGCGCTTGTACGCGTCGGCGCCCGACTCCTCCGCGAACCGCGCGAGCCACCGGTAGACGCGGAGCGCCTCGAGCGCGACGTCGTCGCCGTCGCGGAGCCGGCGCGTGTACGTGTACCCGCCGACGCGCGCGGACGCGTACGGGCGCGGCAGCGGCAGCGTGACCTCGGGGTACGACACGACGAGCACGTCGCCCTCTCGCGGCTGGAAGTCGGCGGGCGGCGGCGACCACGACTCGGGCGGCCCGAACGCGCTCGGGCGCTCCACGCGCGCGGGCGGCGGCTGCTCGGGCGTCGACACCATGCGACGGGGCGGGCGGGTCGGTTCGTTCACGGGCCGATCATGGCGCGACGACCGGCAGGCGACGCGCCGCGCGAGCTGCCTGCGGCCCGTGCGCGACGAACGCGATCCCGCGGTCGGCGTCCGCGAGCCACGACGACCGGTCGAGGCACAGCCGGCACTCGACGCACGTGCTCTCGCCGAGCTCGGCCGGGCACGGGATCCACCGCGTCGTCGAGCCTGGCAGGGAGAACGCCTTGCCGCTCGCCGCCGACGCGACGACGAGCGCCGGCGCGTAGCCGCGCGCGCGGGCGAGCTCGCTCTCTCGAGCGTCCTCGACGCTCGCGAGCACCGACACCTCGCCCCACTCCTCGCCGGGCAGCTCGCGCCACGAGTGCGTGAAGGTCCACACGCTGCCGCCGCCTCGCATGCGCCACCGCGCGGCCGCCCCGACGAGCGCGCGCTGCCCGGCCTTCGTCGTCACGTCGCCCGACACGTGCAGGCGCAGGTCGCGCCCGCGCGTGCCGTCGCGCCCGCCGTCGCGGGGGACGCCGCCCGGGAACGTCGCGTCGATGCTCGCCGCCTCGAGCCGCGCGAGCTCGTCGGGCCCGATGCCGCGCGCGTTCCGCTCGAGGCGACGGTTCGGGCGACCCGTGTACCCCGCCTGCGCCATGCACCCGTTGTCGCGGAACGCGCAGCCGCGCGGGCACGTCTGCGAGACGGGCGCGAACGTCGACGAGCAGAACGGGCCGACCGCGCGCGGGCGCAGCCGGTCGCCGCCGACGTCGTCGAGCACGACGGGCGAGAGCTTCCGGTTCTCGCTCGTCGCGCGCACGAGCACCGCGCCCTCGCCGACCTCCTCCTCGATGAACGGCACCTCGACGTCGCTGCCGAGCGCGTCGCCGGCGGCGACGACCGCGGACACCGCCGCGTGCGCGCTCGCGCGGGCGAGCTCGAGCTCGCGGTCCATCTCGTCGAGGAGGTCGTCGACGATGACCACGTCGACGCGCCCGTACGCGCTGGAACGCCGGGAGTGGCTCACGCCGCGCGCTCGCGCACGAGGTCGCCGAGCTCGCGCACCACGACGCGCCCGTCGTTCCACTTCTCGAAGTCGGACTTCATCCGCGGGAACACGTGGCGGTCCCAGATCACGTAGAGCGTCGCGGTCTTCTTGCCCGTCGACTCGCTCGTGCGGCAGATCCTCCCGCGCACCTGCCCGAAGAACTGCCGGTTGCTCCCGATGGGCGTCACCATCGCGCCCGCCGCGACGGCGGGCATGTCGATGCCCGTGCCGATCGCCTCGTAGGTCCCGGTCGCGACGGGGAACGCGCCGTCGAGCAGCTGCACGCGGTCCTCCTCGAAGCGCGTGAGCTCCTTCTTCCCGCCGAGCAGGAGGCCGCAGCGGACGCCCGCCTCGAAGAGGTGCTCGTCGGCGAGGGCGCGCGCGTGGTCGACGCGGTGCGAGAACGCGATCGCCGGCGTGTCGCCCGCCGCGACCACGACGTCGCGGAGCAGCGAGACGATCAGGTCGTTGCGCGCGACGTCGGTCGTCAGCTCGTCGAGCAGCACGTTCCAGTCGCGCTCGCCCGACGCGGCGCGCACGTACCAGTCGGCCCGGAAGTCGGTCGGCACCATCACGACCTGCACGGGGAGGATCCAGCCCTCAGCCTCCATGCTCTGCCGCGTCTTCTCGTAGATCACGCCGCCGAACTGGTCGTAGACGAGGAACTCCTTGCCGTCCTTCCTCGTCTCGTCGGCGGAGAAGCCGATGCGGTACCGCGCGGGGAACTGGTCGATCACCTGCTGGAACGTCTTCGCCGCGACCTGGTGCACCTCGTCGACGACGACCGTGCCGAAGAGGTGCGCGACGTCGTCGAGCGGGAACGACGCGGAGTAGAGCGTCTGCTGCAGCGCGACGGTGAGCCGCTGCCCGATGCGCAGCTTCTTGCCGCCCTCGAGCACGCCGATCTCGGCGCGGTCCATCCCGAGGTCCTTCTCGGCGCCGCGCACCCACTGGTCGAGCAGGCGCGAGTTCCGCATGACGACGAGCGCGGGCTGCCGCGCGTGGGCCGCGAGCGCGAGCGCCGCGAGGCTCTTGCCGCCGCCCGTCGGCAAGCGGATGACGCCCTGCTCGCGGAACATGCACGCCTCGAGGATCTCGTCCTGGTAGTAGCGGAGCTCGCGGCGGAACGGGGGCCACTCGACGCGCGGCCGCGTGACGCGACGGTCGAGCCACCGCTCGCGGAAGCCGTGAGCTCGAGCCTGCTCGCGGAGGCGAGCTGTCGCGCCGCGCGGCAGTGACAGCGACTCGGCGACGGTGCCCTTGTCGTGCACCTCCCACGTCGCGATCCGGGACGTGCCGCTCGGCGCCCAGTAGCCGCGCGCGCGCTTCTTCCGGTACCCCGGGTCGTCGTGCGTGCAGACGCGCTTGAGCGCCGCGACGAGATCGCGGGGCAGCCCGGGCGGCAGCCTCAGCCGGGAGTCGACGACGACGGGGAGGTCGTGCACGCGCCGGGATCATAGCGCCGGAAAGACGACGGCCCCGAGGACCATCCCCGGGGCCGCCGCCATCGCTGAACAGCACCATCATGCCGCGTCCCGACGTCGGGACGCCTACGGGTTCCCGTCGACCGTGTCCCTGCCGCACGTCGTGCAGAACCCTTCGTCGTCGAGCGTGTACGTGTCGCACTGGGGGCACCGCTTCGGGCGGTCGCCGTTGAGCGCGATGTCCTCGCCGTCGATCTCCGCGATCGGCATGTCGTCCGTCGGGGTGAAGTGCACGACGTCGTCGGAGCCGCACGCGCGGCACGCGCCGTCCTCGTCGACGACCCGCTGCCCGCCGCACTCCGGGCAGTCCGAGTCGGTGTCGCGCTGCTCGACGATCGCCGCGCGTCGCTTCCGCGGCTTCCACGTCTCCTCCCACGACACGGCGATCGTCGTGTCCCGGTCGATGTCGAGGACCTGGTTCGACCAGTCGCCGCCCCCGGGCACGCGCACCGACACCGTCGCGCCGTCGGGCAGCCCGAACGCCTTCCGGATCATCGCGGCCGTGATCTTCGCGCCGACGCGCCGGGTCGTCTGCACCTCGACGTCGAGCGTGATCTCGGCGGGCTTCTTCTTCCCCATCACGCACCACCGACCGCGGTGATGGTCGCCGCGCCGCACGCGCCCGAGCCGGCGCGGAGGTAGACGCGCGCCGGCGTGCCTTCGCCGCTCGCGTCGAAGCACATCGCGTTGATCGTCGTCGGCGCGGGCAGCCGCCCGCCCGAGACGTAGCGGCACGCGGGCATCGTGAACCGCGGCAGCCCCGGGTAGTCGATCGCCGGGATCACGCGCCAGCCGGGACCGCTGCACTCGTAGACGCCGCCGCCCGGGCACGTGACGGTGACGTCGACGACGTCGCCGGACACCTCGAGCACGTGGCTCGACGTCGCGTCGGTCACGTCGACCGCGACCCACCCCGAGCCGTCCGCGTCCCACGTCGTCGACTCGCCGGCGCTCACCGCGCCCACGTCGACCGCGTCCGCCTCCGTCTCGCCGCCGACGCCGCACGCCGGCGCGCTCGTCGAGCCGACGTCCGCCTCGTGGCTCGCGTAGCACCCCGCGAGCCCGACCCACCACCGCCACCGCGATCACGTTCTTCATGTTCGTCATGGTCTCATCCACCTTCCCGGGGCTAGCCCCGTCTCGCATCCGCCATCGCCGCCGCGAACGACACGCCGCTGTTGTGCGCCGTGTACGCCGCGTTCGCCTTCACGAACCCACCGAGCGACTCGATCTGCCGGAACACGTCGCCGCGAAGCGACGGCGCCTGCACGTCGAGCCACGCGAACCACCGCGCGCGCTCCGCCTTCTGCACCTTCGCGCGCTCCGCCGCCGCGATGTCGCGCGCCGCCGCGTCGGCGCCGGCAGTCGCGAGCCGCACCATGCGCGTCGTGACGGCGAGCCCGCGCGAGCGCAGCGCCTTCGCCGCGCACACGACGCCGAAGTACACCGGGTCGCCGTCGTCGATGCTGAGCCCGACCGTCGACTTGAGGTTCGCGCGCCCGCAGCAGTCGCACGTCGTCACGTCGTCGGACGTCCCGAGGTACCGGACGTTCATCGCGACATCTCCGCCGCGAGCGCGTACGCGGCGCGTGCCGCTGCCGTCTCCTCGTCCGTCGGGCGACGCGTCCGCGCGATCGCGGCGAGCGTGCGCTCCGCGTCGCGCGCAGCCGCGACCGCCGCCGCGCGACGCAGCTCGACGACCGTGGCGCGACGCACCTTCGCGAGGACCTCGAAGCGACGGCGCACGGCCGGGTCGGTCGCGGCAGCAGCCGCCGCGTCACACTCGAGCGCGTCGCGCTCGGCAGCCGCCACGTTCACCATCCACCCGCCGTTCTTCTTCGCCATGTCCGCTCCGTCCTTCCGGGGCTAGCCCCGTCCGCGTCTCTTGATTATGTTATACGACGCCGGCGCGCGGTTGTCAGGGGGGTGCATGCTCTTTTTTTCTGACCCCCGGTTTCCGGCCCGTTTCCGTGGACGTCCCGACGTCGGGACGCGGCGACGCGCGGCTCGGGCCCGACTTGGTTCTGCTGGACGCCCCGGACGTAATAACGACGCGCGTGCGCGCGCACCGTTTCGGATCCGTGATGGATCCGAGACCCGATCGGAGACGGATCCGGAACCCACCGGGATCAGATCTGACAGATACGGATCAACCGACGGACGGAAGAGGAGGGGGTACGTGGGGGAGGAGGGACACACGTGCTCGCTGACGCGAGCACGGTGCGGCGAACGAGTCGCCGCGAGTCCCGTGTGCGTCGAATGATCCTCGAGGCGTACGCACGCGCCGGCGTCGGGGGTCGTGGGGGGCGCGCGATGATCGTCGGCATGTCGGGGCGGATGACGATCGTGCAGGTGCACTTCGAGCAGTCGCAGGTCGAGCTGCTGCGCGTGATGTCTCAACGCTCGCGGGTGCCGTCCGCGAAGCTCGTGCGCATGCTGCTCGAGGCGTGGGCCTCGGGCGGCGAGCTCGTCGTCGACGCGGCGGGCGCGCACATCGTGCCGTGCGTGCTCGAGCTCGGCGACCTGCTGCGCATCGAGGAGCAGCTCGCGGCGTCGCTGGGCTCGACGAGCCCCGAGGACGCCGAGCGCACGCGCACGACGCTAGCCCGCGTGCGCTCGATGCGCGCTCAGCGCAGCCGCGAGCCGGCGCCCGCCGCGAGCCCCGCCGGCACCGCGGCGCCCGGCTGAGTCCCGACGTCGGGACGCGGGTCGACGACGCTCGCGCGCGCCGCCTCGACCTCCGCGGGCGTGTGCCTGCCGGGCGCGACCCACCCGTCGTTCAGCGCGTCGCCGCAGCGCATGCGCACGAGCCCCTGCTCCTCGCCGTGGTCGCGGTCCATGTGCCCGCCCCAGTGGTCGGGCGGGACGGGGCAGACGTGCGGCGCGCAGTCGTCGAGGAGCGGGCCTCGCTTCTGCTGGCACGTCGGCGTCGGGTCGCGGCCCGAGACGATGAGCGTCGCGAGGTGGCGCGCCTCGCGCCACGACGTGATCCCGTCGGGCCTGCACGTCGACGCGTCGCGCTGGCAGTGCCTCGACGTGTCGTGGTCCCAGAGGCGCTCGCGCTCGGGCCAGAGCGCCGGCTGCCGGTCGCCCCACGTGAGGTCCGCCACCCACGGGTTCTCGCCGCCGGCGACGAACACGTGCTCCGAGTAGCGGCGCGCGAAGCCCTGCATCGTCCCGTGCGAGTAGGCGGCGCCGCGCTTGTAGACCTGGAAGAGCATCGACATCCCGTCGCGCAGCGAGACGCGGTGCTCCGCGAGCGTCTGCCCGCGCGCCTGGAAGAGGCCTTCCTCCTTCGCGCCGACGCGAGCGAGCACGAGCTCGCGCGTGAGCACCGCCGGGTCGGGCGCCGGCGACGGCGGCCGCGGGTGCTCGCGGCGCCAGCGCAGCGCGACGGCGCGGTCGGGGACGTCGGAGCGGCGCGGCGGCTCCTGCGCGGCGACGACGCACGCGAGCGAGAGCGCCACGAGGGACGCGACGGCCGCGCGGCGCGCGCGACGGGCGGGGACAACGACGAGCTCGACGAACCGCATGAGTCCTCCTCGTGGGGAACAAGCGCGCGGCGGTCGGGGTGCCGGACACTTGAGCAGGGCGACACCCTCGACCCGCCGCGCGCAGCCGAGTCTAGCGCATGGGCCTCGGCGCCCGCACCGGCGCGCCCTCCGCGTAGAAGCTGCACCTCGAGATCACGACGAGCTCGTCGGCGAAGGCGCGCCGCAGCGCGCACACCGGCGCGTGCCCGCAGCTCGAGCACGCCGACTCCTCGCGCACGACGACGACGCGCTCGCCTCGGCTCGGGACGTCCGACCAGTCCGGCGCCGGCCGGAGCGTCGCTCCGCCGCGCAGCACGAGCTCGCGCGCCTTGTCCTCTCGCCCCTCGAGGAACGCCGCCGCGAGCAGGTCGCGCGCCGCGTCCTCGCCGAGGAGCAGCTCGCGCACGCGTTCGGCGGTCGCGGGCGGCAGCTCGAGCTCGCGCGCGAGGCGTCCGGCGAACCTCCCGACCGCGTCGAGCACCTCGGCGTCTGTCGCCTCCCGGACCCCTTCCGCGGTGGTACCCACAGGCCCCCCGGCGTTCGTCGACTGGGCGAGGGCTGGTGAGGCCCCAGGCCCATCCTGGTCGCCGGTCTCAGACACCTAGATCACCGCCCCGACGACCGCGACGCCGACGACCCCGAGGACGAGCCCCACGACGAGCCAGAGCGGAGGGCTCTCCCACCATCCCCGCTCGGCGCGCCGTCGCGCCGCAGCGAGCTCGACGAGCAGCTCGCGCTGTCGGTCCTGCCAGAGCCCGTCGTGCAGCTGCACGCGCTCCTGCGCCGCCGTCGTGCGCGCGCGCTCCTGCGCGAGCCGAGCGTCGAGCACCTGCGCCGCGAGCTGCGCGTCAGCCGCGAGCCGGAGGCGCGCGCCGGCGAGCCCGGCCTGCAGCGAGAAGAGGTCCTCGTCGAGCACGAGCATCCCGGCGTGCGGCGCCCTGTCTCCCTGGTCGAGCGCGACGACCTCGCCGGCGGAAGGGAGCGCGACGTCGGTCGGCGTGGGGTCGTCGGCTCGCGCCGTGAACGGAAGGGCCCCGACCGTGAACAGGACGGCTCCGACGATGAACGCGCCGGCCCAGGACCGCTCGCGGTCGCGCTCGGCGCGCGCGTCGATCTCCGCGTCGCTCCGCCGCGCCGGGCCCGGCGCGACGTCGTCCTCGTCGTCGGAGCAGTAGACGTCGCCGCCCTCGACGAGGTGGCTCGATGCGATGCGCGCGGAGGGGGTCTCGCTCATGCCCCCGAGTCTATCAGGGGTGCAGGCGCCCGTCGGTCAGGAACCCGTGCCACCCCGGCACGCCGATCGACCCGGCGCCGGCGGAGCACGTCGGCTGACCGGGCGCGTTCTTCCCGACGGTGACCTTCGGCGGCGACCCGGTCCGAACCCAGCAGCGGTGGACGTCGTCGTCCGGCAGCGTGCAGTTCGCCGCGCGCGAGTCGATGCACCAGTGGTGACCGTTCGGCAGAACGACGACGAGGCTCAGCCCGTCAGGGCCCTTCCACGGGTACCACCACGCGTTCCACATGTCGCCCGGCCGGACGTCCGAGAGCGTCATCCGCTCGCCGCTCCCGCCGCGCGTGTAGACCCGCTCCTGGAAGACCTGCCAGTTGTCGTCCTGCTCGAACGGCCGGCCGCACGCGCAGGCGGTCGGCCAGCGCGGGTCGTTGCGGTAGTACGCAGGGCTGACCGACGGCGTCGGCTTCCCGCAGTCCGCCTCGACGTCGGCGACGAACGTCATCGCGCTGTGGTAGCCGTGCTTGCACGACGCGCACGGGCCGTTCGCGTACCGCCGGAGCGAGACTCGCTCGTAGGGGAGCTCGATCAGGAGGCTGCACTCGACGTTGTCGCCCATGCCGGCGAGGCTACCTGAACGCCGCCATCACGACGACGAACACCGCGAGCGCGAGCATCGCGAGCCCGACGATGCCGAGCACGGTCCGGGCCCCCTTGAAGAGGTCGACGACGTAGGGCCCCGAGCTCCACAAGGCGAGCGCGAGGACGAAGAGCGCCGAGATAATCGAGCCGTCGACGGTGAGGTGCATGTCGAGCCTCCGCTCGACTTCTAGCATCGTGGCTGCCCGGGAGGGAGTCGAACCCCCGACCGTCGCGTTAACGGCGCGCCGCTCTTCCGCTGAGCTACCGGGCATCGCGAGGAGAGCTCCCCGGCGCGGCCTAGAGGCCCGCGTCGAGGAGCCGGCGATTCCGCTCGCTGAGCCACGCGGCGAGCGCGGCGCGGCCGCGCGCCTTCTGCGCCGCGTACTCCGTCCGCTCCTGCTCGTCGAACGCCGCGATCTGCTTCGCGTGGTCCGCCTCGAGCTGGCGGATCCGCGCCTCCTCCGCCTGCACGCTCGCGTCGAGCCGCGCCGCGATCGCGAGCTCGCCGGGCCCCGCGTCGACGTCGGCGGGCACGATGACGTCGGTCTCCTTCGAGCCGCACGCGCACCGGTCGAGCGCGACGCCGGCGAGCAGCGCGCCGACGAGCAGCGCGACGCCGATCATCCACGACGCGGCGGGCGTCGGGAACGACGGCCGCTGAGGCGGCGTCGTCACCGCGCCGGGCTCCCGCCGTCGCCGTCCTCGTCGTCGTGCCCGTGGGCGGCCGGCGCCGGCGGCGGAGGCACGCTGGTCGCGCGCGATGCCTTCACGTCTGCGACCTTCCAGATCGCGCGCTTGACGGCCTCGTACACCTGCCCGCACAGCGCACCGGCGAGCAGGAACCACCCGCAGTGCGCGAAGATGTCCGCGCCGACCCACTGCGGCACCGGGAGCGGCACGAAACCGAAGAACGCGCCGACCACGAGGGGCTGGATCGGCAGGCTCACGTCGTAGAGGTGCGCGACGAGCGTGTCCGGTTCGGGCGGCGTCTCCGACGTAGGCTTCACGGTCGCAGGTCGCACCTTGATCCACACCGCGAGCCGCTTGCTGCTCTCGCCGAGCAGGTACACGACGAACGCGACGGCGACGAACGACCAGTACTGAGCGACGAGCGACGCGGACGGCATGTCGCCCAGCATGCCCGACGCGCGCGGCCGTCGCTAGAGCGTGGAGCTCCGCGATGCGCAGCACCCGTCGGGCGGTCCGAGCTTCGGGACGCCGCCGCGGCAGACGTGCACGCCGCAGAACGCACACTCGCCCGACAGCATCTTCTCGACGTGCCCGCACACCGTGCACGCGTCGGGCGGCGGGCCCTGATCGCTGCGCGCCTCGAGGACGAGGGCCATCGCGAGCAGCCGGACCGCGTCGAGCCGCGTCACACCTTCGACGAGGCGCAGAAGGCGCGGAGCGCCTGCTCGTCGCCGCGGAAGAGGTCGTGGTCGATCATGCCGGCGACGCCGTCGATCCCGTGAGACGAGTCGTACTGCCAGATCGTCCAGTGCAGTCCCTGGTCGGCCCACGAGCGCGGGATCCTCGCGTTCGGCGCGCCGTACATCGGCGTCCAGAGCGGCGCGCGCTTTGCGACGCGCGCGTCGTGGATCGCCTCGGCGAAGAACGCGCCGCCGTAGCACATCGGCCGCACACCGAGCTCCGCCTCGACGACGTCGAGCCACCGCAGCATCTCGTCGCCGACGCGCTCGGGGTGGTGCACGACGCGCTCGTGCCCGAGCGTCGGGTCGTCGCCGCGCTCCACGTCGATCGTCGGCGGCAGGTCGACGCCGGCGCGGAACCCGACCGCGCGCAGCTTCGCGACGACGAGCTTCGCCTGCGCGTCGACGTCGAGCAGCGGCCGCACGAACTCGTAGGCGCCGACGACGAGCCCCGCGTCTCGCGCGCCCTTGTAGTTCCGCTCGAAGGTCGAGTCGTTCCCGAGCCCGTCGCCGCTGCGCGCGATCGCGAACCGCACGTGCTCGTGCGCGGCCGCGAGCTTCGGCCAGTCGATCCGCTTCTGGTAGAACGAGACGTCGACGCCCGAGGTGGTCGGGCCGTTGTACGGGTCGGGGACGCGCAGGGACATGCCGGCGAGTCTACCGCTTCTTGAGCGCCGCCGAGACGACAGCGCGCGGGATGCGGCTCGTCTTCCTCCGCGCGGCGACCTCCATCAGTCGCGCCGAGCTCGTCGGCACGGTCGTCACGCCGAGCTGCGCGCGCATCTTCCGGGCCTGCTGCTCCACGTCGATCGCGTGCGCGAGCAGCACGTCGTAGTCGCGCTCGAGCTGCTCCATCTCCGCGCTCGTCCGCTGCGCCTCGGCGAACGCGTCTTGCGCTTTCTGCGTCGCCTCCTGCGCGGCCGTCCGCGCGTCCGCCGCCGCGCGCTCCGCGTCGGAGACGCGCATCTCGCAGTCCTCCGCGGCCTTCTTGTCGCGCTCGTCGCGCTCCTGTTTCTCCTTCTCGAGCGCGATCACGCGGTCCATGAGGCGGTTCTGGAACTGCCCCGTGTCCTCGCGCTCCGACTTCTCCGCGTCGGCGTCGATCTTCTTCGCGGCGAGGTCCGCGTCGATCTTCTTGAGCTCGATGTCGCGCCGGTGCTTCGAGCGCTCGCGGAGCCACGACACGACCTGCACGCCGATGCCGCCGGCGCCGAGGATCGTGCCGAGGACCGCGAGGACCGCGAGCAACCAGGACGGCATGGCGGCTAGACGGCGACCGTCGGGGCGAAGCTCGAGTCGTACGAGAACCCGCCGCCGACCGTGAGCCGCGTGCCGCCGACGTGGAAGCGCCCGCCCACGTAGAAGATGCACGACGCGGTCGTGGACTGGCTCACGTACGGCTGAGTCTGTTTGAACCAGGTCGCGCCGCCATCGAACGTGAACCCGACCTGCTGGTTCATCACCACGGCGATCGTCCCGCCGTCGCAGTAGGCGACGCGCGCCGTGCCGCCGCCGGCGAAGCTCGCCGCGCCGGTGCGGTCCGTCCACGCGGTCGTGGTCGGGTCGGCGACGGTGAAGACCTTCCCGCCGCTCTGCGCGGCCGCGAGCCACACCGCGTTGACCGGGTCGTAGGTCACGTCCTCGAGCGTCGCCGTGATCGCCGCGGTGCTCGAGCGGTCCGTCCACGAGGTGCCGTTCGTCGACGTGAGCACCGTGTTGACGCCGACGATCACCCACAGCGCCGGTCCGGCGTCGTAGTAGGCCGCGCGCAGCGACGCGCCGCTCGGGTTCGTGCGCGTCGCCCACGTGATGCCGTCCGCGCTCGTCTGGATCGCCGTGCCGTTCACGACGACGAAGAGCCCGTTGCCGAAAGCGACGTCGGTGTTCGTGCCGCCGCCCACCGCGGAGGTGCGCGCCGTCCACGCGTCGCCGTCGGTGCTCGTGAAGATCGAGTCCGTCGCGCCGACCGCGCACCACTTCGAGGACCCGTACGCGACGGCCTTGATGCGCTGAGTCGGCTTCACCGACGAGGCGGTCCACTTCTGCCCGAAGTCGTCGCTGTACGCCGCGCACGCGCCCGTCGCCGTCTCGTCGTCGACGGCGACGAGGCGGTTCGTGCTCGTGCCGCCGGCCGCGCCCTCGGCGAAGCCAGTCGTGTTGTTGGTCGCGCCGCCCGCGAAGAGCGTCTCGAGGTTCCCGCTGCGGAGCGAGAGCATCCCCGTCAGACGCGACCGCCGGTAGATCTCCTGCAGTTGCGAGCGCGGCGTGCCGGCGGGGACCTGCGCGGCACCGCCGATCGCGGTCGAGCCGATGCGCGCCGCGCCGCTCGTCCCGGCGAGGTCCGAGACGATCTTGTCGAGCTGAGCCTCGACGGTCGCCGCCGGGTTCGTCGTCCCGTCCGCCCACGCGCCGCTACCGGCGAACCCGATCGCCGTCGCGAGGTGCGCGTCGACGGTGTCGTTGAGGTGCGCGTTGATCTGCGAGAGGAGCTGGTTCAGGACGTTAACGAGAGTTCCCGCCGTCGTCGAGTTGGGCGAGCCGCTGATCAGCTCAACGCCGATGGAGCGAGCTCCCGACGTGCCCACGCCCT
>Ga0068860_100000849_pt1 | contig 34148 bp, 37 predicted proteins | sample KBSSwiS32_FD_66597 | JGI IMG/M metagenome (GOLD analysis project Ga0068860, IMG submission 66597) | Switchgrass rhizosphere microbial communities from Kellogg Biological Station, Michigan, USA - KBS Switchgrass S3-2 | ecosystem: Host-associated > Plants > Roots > Rhizosphere > Soil ... | reverse complement strand
TCGCCGTCGCGAGGTGCGCGTCGACGGTGTCGTTGAGGTGCGCGTTGATCTGCGAGAGGAGCTGGTTCAGGACGTTGACGAGGGTTCCCGCCGTCGTCGAGTTGGGCGAGCCGCTGATCAGCTCAACGCCGATGGAGCGAGCTCCCGACGTGCCCACGCCCTGCCCCGCGAGCGTCGTGCCCGCGAACGTCGCGAGCGCCTGGATCGCCTCGAGCGGCGTCCCGACGCCGATGGTCAGGCCGCTCGTCGTCTTGAACGTCCACTGCCGGCGCGCGGTCGAGATGTCCGCGGTGAGGATCTGCGTCTGCCCCTGTACGAGCGTGATGTCGGCGAGCAGGATCTGGTCGCTGCGCAGCGGCGGCAGCGTCGGCGACACGGCCTCGGCGCCCATCGCGACGTTCAGCTGGAACGACTCGCTGCGCACGAAGTAGACGGTGTTGGAGTTCCCGTCGATGCGCGGGTCGGTCAGCGCGCGGTCGAACTCGATGAAGACGGAGAGCTTCCGCGAGTTCCCGGGCGTGGTGACCGTGGTCGTGATCCCGTTCTCGTCGACGGAGCAATCCACCGTCTGCGTGCTCGGGATGGCGCACCGCTGCCCCGTCTGGTCGTACGCGGCGCCGGGGCCGCTCGCCGTGACGGTGAGGTTCGGCGAGCCCGCCTGCGAGATGGCGAGCCCGTAGACCACGCCGATCAGCGCGAGGTCCGCCATGATCGAGCGGTCCGCGTTCTCGAGTTCCGCGAAGCCCGCGTCGAGCTCGGCCTCGGTGACCTTCTGCCGGAAGTAGTAGTCGCGCCTGTTCGCCACGGGGAGGCTCCTCTCAGTGCAGCATGAACTCGTCGCCGCCGAGCTCGGAGAGCCCGAGCTCGACGTGGTCGATCACGTCGGGCGGCGTCGGCTCGATGATCGAGCCGAGGTGGGTGTGCGCGGGCTTCATGTAGTCGACCAGCTCGCGGATGCGGTCGCGCTGCTCGTCGGTGAGCGTCACGACGCTCACGACGTCGAACGTGTAGAGCGCGCGCTGGTCGCTCGGCCCGAGGATCGTGTCGACGCCGAGCTCCGAGTCGCCGAGGATCCACCCCGTGCTCGTGTTCCACTCGTCGATGGTCACCTCGAGCCCGAGGAAGAACCGGACCACGTCGATGATGCCGAGCGTCGTGCCCTTGCGCTGGTAGATGCGCACGAGCGTCCGGACGAGCCGCCGCTTGTCCTCGAGGTCGAGGTCGAAGTCGAACGGGTTCCCGAGCCCGATGAGCATGTGGTCGACGTAGCGCTCCGCCGCGACGTCCACGTCGACGATGTCGGTCCACCGGTCGATCTCGCAGAGCAGCGTGTCGATGATCTCCTGCACGACGCTCGCGGTGCGGAAGAGCGTGTCGTCGTCGTCCTCGTCGCGAGCGATGCGCGAGAGCATCTTCCAGAACTCGAAGTCGCGCTCGACCGGGAAGGCGCACTCGTAGCCGCGGAAGTCGACGCTGCTGCCCGGCTCGAGGATCTCGTTCCCGAGCACGTCGAGCACGCCCGTCACGGTGAGCCGGTAGAGCAGCGCGCGCGTGATCGTCACGTCGAGGTTCACGTCGACCACGCTCGACGTCACGCGGTCCACGCTCACCGCGGTCACCGCGACGCTCGGGCCCTCGCGGCGCTCGAAGACGTACCTGGTCGGCTCGAGCGCCGAGTCGTCGACGGGCTCGTCGAAGACGACGCGCACGACCTTGTGGTCGCGCGACTGCGCCTGGATCACGACGGGCGCCGTCTCGTCGGCCGTCGTGTAGCTGTACGTCTCGTCGAGCACGTGCGTGCCGAGGAGGTTCCGCGACACGACGCGGACCTCGACCACCGTCTCGCTCGGGTAGAGGTCGTGCAGCGTGCGCTTGATGCGCCAGCGCGAGACGCCGGCGAGCACCGGGTGCGCGATCGGCGACACGTCGAAGCCCGGCTGCGCGCCGCCGGCGGCCCCGTCGTACGCGAGGACGCCCTGCACGTAGATCTGCGTGTTCGTCTCGTCGATGTCGGACGCGGTGTCGGACACGTCGAGGTTCACGTCGAGGTCGCGGTTGACGCCCGTCTCGCCCGGCTGCGGCGAGCGGTTCGTGAGGAAGAGCCCATCCGTCGGGTCGAACGTCCACTCGTCGAGGTAGACCGCCGGGATCTCCGCCTCGGCGTAGTTCCCCGGCCCGGGCCCGACGAGCTGCAGGTAGACCTTGAAGTTCTGCGGGGGCACGTAGCCCGTCACGTTGAACGCGAGGTCGATGAGGTCGTCGACGTGGCGCGGCTGCTTCAGGTCGATCGCCCACGCGACCTCGGAGCCGATGCGACCGATCGCCGACCACTTCCAGTCGTCGGTCGGGGTCGGGACGGTCGTCGGCCCGCGCAGCCGCGCCTTCACGCGCACGTGGAACGAGTCGCCCCACCCGCCGTCCTGGTCGACCGAGACGTAGTCGCCCGACTGGAAGCGGCCCGTGTAGCCTGGCTCGTCGGAGCCGAGCACGAAGACGTGCGTGCCCTCCGGTGCCGTCCACCCGGTCGGGACGACGCGCAGGCTGTTCGTGCCCGGCCGCCGCTGCAGCGTCGTCGTATCCGCCACGGCGCGAGACTAGCAGGCCGCGGCGCGGCGACGCTACGAGCGCGTCCCGACGTCGGGACGCCGGTTCCTCATCTGCTCGCTCCGCGTCGCCCAACGGACGTTGCCGGGCTCGTAGTGACCGTCGTTGTCGATCCGCTCGATGGTCAGCTCCGGCGACGACCGCCGCCCAATGTGCTCGATGAACCGGAGGAAGCCGCCGCGCCCGCGCCACTCCGCGGCGACGCGGATCCCGCGTCCGCCGTAGTCCTTCCACTGTTTGACCTTCGGGTTCGAGCAGCGAGAGCACATCTGCGCCCACGTCTTGTATTCAGGCCACGTGCTCGGCTTCTCGCGGCCTACCCACTTCACACGCCGCACCTCGACTCCACGTCGACGGAAATCGGGGTCGCGCATCTGGTCTGCGTGTTGCTCCGACGCGATTCGTCTCTGCTCCGGATCCTCGTAGCGACGCCGCGCAGCAGCTGCGGCGTTGGCGCGAGCTTCCGGGGATCGGAGTGCGACGCGGAGCGCGGCAAGACGACGCTCCTCGCCTTCGGGCGTTCTACCAGCGTACGGACGAGTCATGCACCGGAAGCATACTCGTTTTAGTGTTGTCTAACTACAGTTGCCGCAATACCTCAACGTGGTCGACGAACGCGTTACGCGTGACGTCGCTCGTCCGGAACCCGAACCCGTGGCGGCCGCTCGTGAACGGAGCCGTGCCGCTGTTGATCCCGAGCGCGTCGTCGACGAACTCGTCCATGCCGGGGATCGCCGCCCACGTCGGCGCGGTCCCGAGGTTGTGGAGCGACAGGTCGTTCACGAACACCTGCAGGCGCACGTCGCCGTTGAGCTCGGCGATCACGTCGAGCCGCAGGTGCTTCCACGTGTCGAGCGCGAAGGTCGCGTTGCTGCGACGCAGCACGCCCGAGCCGCCCGGCGCGACGTCCGGCAGGCCGCCGGAGAGCGCGCCCTTGCGGAGCACGATGCGCGACGGGTCCTCGTCCTCGAGCCCGAGCATGTAGCCTTGGTCGTCGACGCTCGGGCCCTGCAGGCACGAGAAGAGGAACACCGAGAAGCCCGTCGGCCCGCCCGACGTCGCGCGCTTGAGCGCGCCGGTGACCTTCGCGCCCTTCGCGCTCGGGGCGAAGTTGGTCAGGTTCACGAAGAGCCCCACGGCGCCGACGCTCGTGTCCTTGCTCGCGAACCCGTAGATGAAGGAGCCGCCGCCCGGGGGCGGCGCGAACCCGGCCGTCGCGCCGCGCTTCACGCTGCCCGTGCCGAGGGAGTCGTCGCACACGTTCCAGTCCGTCGAGGCCATCGTCGTTCCTTCCACCGCGTCCCGACGTCGGGACGCCACCCGCTAGGGGTCGATGTTCCAGTAGAGCGTCGGGTCTCGCGCGACGAAAGTCGAGCCGCTGCCCGTGTCGGTGAGGTCGACGGCCGCGCCGCCCGAGACGAGCGCGACCTGGAAGTCGTTCGCCGTCTTGTTGACCACGAAGTAGAGGTACGTCGGGTTCAGCCCACCGGGCATCGCGCCGGCGCCGACGAGCTCGAAGGTCACACGCTGCCCGTTCAGGAACCCGTGCGCGGTCAGCGTCAGCTTGTCGGTGCCCGGATCTGCCGCGACCTGCTGCTTCGTGTACGTCTCCTCGAAGTCCTCGAAGTTCTCCGGGCTCGCGCCGTCGAACGCGGCCGCGGTCGCCGCGCCCATCGTGAAGTCGTAGGCGTCGTTGGCCCAGCCCTCCTCGAGGTCCTCGACGTCCTCGGGCGCCGAGTCGAAGAGCGCCGCCGTCGTCGAGCCCATCGCGAGGTCGTAGACGTCGTTGTCCCACCCGGACTCGAAGGACTCGAACTCGTCGGTCGACGCGAACACCGCCGGGTCGACGGAGCCGATCTCGAAGGCGTACGTCTCGTTGCTCGACCATCCCTCCTCGAAGTCCTCGAAGGACTCGCCCTCGCCGACGGTGTCGTCGAAGAGCGCCGACGCGAGGTCGGTCAGCGGGTCGAACTCGAAGAGGTACGTGTCGTTCGTCCACCCGGCCTCGAAGCCCTCCCACTCGTCGGGCGGCGACGCGGCGCCGAAGAGCGCGAGCCGCTCCGCCGTGAGGTTCGTCGAGAAGTTCCACGAGTCGGCGTCGCCCGGGTTGACGCCGGCGATCTCGTAGCCCGGGTTGTCGAGCGGCGGCAGCGACGGGCCCGTCGGCCACGTCACCGGCCAGAGGAGCGGCCAGCCGGGGCCGCTCACAGCGAGAGCTCCGTGTCGGCGTCGACGATCTCGATCGTCCCGAGCTCGGGGAACTGCCGGAGCGCGATCGGGACGTCGGCGCGGATGCCGTTGAGGAGCAACCCGTTCGCGCCGGCGTCGACCTTGCGCACGCCCGTCGTGTCGCGCACCACGTTCTCGACGTCGCTCCACGCGATGCTCGCCGTCGTGTCGTCCGCCTCGCGCAGGTAGTACCCGAAGTCGATCCCGACGGCGAGCTCCGCGTCCTCGGGCGCCGGCTGGATCGCGAACGCTCGGGCGAGCCGCGCGCGGATGTCGGCCGCGACGGTGGCCTTCGTCGCTCCGCGCGCGAAGTAGACCCGCGTCGACACGTTCACGGTGAGGTACGACGGGTCCTGCACGAGCTCGCGGAAGGTGACGGTGCGCGGGTACGTCATCGTCACCATCTCGAGCACCGCGTCCTTGAGCCCCGTCGACGGCGCGCCGCCGCCCACGGGCACGACGAAGAGGATCCCGCTGTTCTCCGGGATCGACGGGTCCTGGTCGCTCGTGAGCTGCAGCGCGCGCGCGACGCCGGGCACCCGGAGCGCGTTGATCTCGTAGTCCTCGCGCGCGACGGTGCGCGTCAGCACGCGCAGGGACTTCGGCCCGGCGAGGCGCATCTCCTCGACGGTCATGCGGTCGAGCGCGACGCTCGAGCGCGCCGGGTTGGTAACCAGGACCCGCACCGAGTTACCAAGCTCGTCGACGAACGAGCCCTCGATGCGCGTCACCTTGCCCGCGTCGACCATGCCGGCCGAGCCGCCGCCGACGCTGTACGTCGCCGTGATGGTGCCCGTCGGGATCTGCCCCGCCGTCCCGTTCCCGAACCGCAGCGTCGCGCGGTCGTTCTGGTCGACGCTGACCGTCACGTGCCGGTCCGTCGGGCCCGAGTCGAGCAGGTCCTCGACGACCTCGTAGTCGCCGTTCGCCGCCGAGAGCTCGAGCGTGCCGTCGAGGAACGGCGTCCCCGAGAGCTGCACCGACTGGTTCGGCAGCCCCGTCGACGTGAAGAGCTCCTCGCGCGTCTCGCTGTTCTCCGCCTCGACGAGCACCGGTCCCGTGGTGCTCGCCGCGATCGCGGGCGCGTCGGCGAGCAGCCGGAACCGCACCGGCGACGTCGGCGACTCGGTGCGTACGATGGCGCCCGCGGGGACCACCGTGTCGCCGGCGGTCGGCGACGCGAGCGTGAGCCCCACCTCGACGATCGACGCCGTGTTCCCGCGCGGCGCGAACGTGATCAGCTTGCCGAGCGCGATCAGGTTCCGTCGCTGCGTGGCGCGCCCCCAGAACGCCTCGGCCGCCTGGTTGTCCTGGTACTTGGTGAGCACGTCGCCCACGAACCCGAACCCGTAGACGAGGGTGTTACCGAAGTTCGCGACGCGCTGCGACGTCCACTCCGGGAACGCCGTCTGGATCAGACTCCTGATACGCGCGACGAGGGCGTCGAAGTCTTTATCAGTATAGTCTGTGCTGGGGCCGAGGAGAGGCATCAGAACGCCTCCGCGAGAGCCGCCTTGCGCGCGAGCCGCGGACCAGGTCCGCCGTAGAGGAACGTCGCGAGGGCGCGAGCAGCGGTGCTCGACGACCACTGCGCGTAGCGCGTCACTCCGCGATCCCGGAAGCTGACCGGCGAGACCGACACCTCGCGCACGAACCAGTCGACGATCTCCGGGCGACCGCAGAACGCAGCCATCGGGTGCCGGCCCTTCGCGAGGTGCAGGCACCCGTCGCCGTCGAAGAGGCCGCGCAGGAACGCACGTCGCGGCTCGCCGTCGAGGACGGGGGGTCGTCCGCATCGCGTCGACTTCCGCGGGTAGACGCCGAGCGACACAAGATCCTCGACGAGGGCACGCGAACACACGCGGAGCCGGGAGCCGGTCGACGTCCGTCCGATCGTCCCGCCGACGAGCTCGCGCAGTTCCTCGATGTGCCGCCGGTCGACTTCGGCGAGGTGGACGACGAGCTCCCACCGACCGGTCTGCGCCGACACGTGCCCGTCCGCGAAGATGAAGCCGAGCCAGTACGCGGCCGCGACGTCGAGGGTCCGGAACGCTTTGGTGTTGATGTCCACGAGCCGCGGGCGCCCCGTACGGGCGCTCGGCGCGGGCAGCGCCGGCGCGGAGGCGAAGTCGGTCGACGGCCCGAGGAGCGGCACGTCGCGAGACTAGCACCCTCACCGCGCGGTCGTCGCGGTCAGGGGGACGGACGCGACGTCCGCCGCGATCGCGCGGCCGCCCGAGACGACCTCCCACGCGATGCGCGCGACGAGCCGCTCGCCCGTGTCCGACGTGGCCCGGTCGATCGTCACGCGGCGCACGCGGACGTCGGGCATCCATCGCGCGACCGCGTCGGCCGTCCACTGCCGCACGAGCTCGCCGAGCACCGCGTCGTTGTTCCGGTGCCGCGCCGTGGGGAGCAGGGAGCCGAACTCGGTCTCCCAGGGCAGCTCGCCCTGCGTCTCGCCGTTGTTCTTGTCGCAGCGCGTGCCGAGGAGGAACCGCAGGTCGGCCTCGACGAGGGCGGCGCCCTGCGCCGACTGGTAGTCGGCCGCGGACCTCTTCAGCGGGAAGAGGATCCCAGCGTCCGCCGCGGGTCGTGCAGCCGAGAGGGACGTCGCCGCGTCGACCACGACGTCGGGCTCCTCGGGGAGCGGCCCCGGGTCGGCGTCGAGCGGCCAGAAGTACTCCGTCGGCATCGCCGCATCCTACCGTCAGACGGGGATCGTCGCCCGGAGCGCGTGCAGCTGCGCCGCCGCCGCGTGCATCGACGCGGCCGCCGCCGCCGTCGAGCCGCCCGCGTCGACGCTCACCGCCGGCGCCGGCAGCCCGACGATCTGGCAGAACGCCGCGATGATCTCGAGGAGCGGCCCCACGTGCCCGAGCGCGGACGCGATGTCGGCGCGCCGCACCGTGACCTGCGCGTCCGCCGCGTCGGCCACCGCGCTCAGCGCCGTCTGCGCCGCTGACGGCAGCGTGAGCGAGAGCCCGCGCGCCGTCGCGATCCTCTCCTCCTGCGCGGCGATGTTCGCGAGCTCGCCGGCGAGCCCGTCGAGCGTCGCGACGACGACGTCGATCACGTCGACGACGAGGATCGGCACCGCGAGCTGAGGAATGAGCGAGAGCAGCCGCCCGACCTTCTCGCCGAGCTGCCCGATCGCGTCCGTCACCGCGCCCGGGTTCGTCAGCACGCCGGGCACCGCGTCCGCGAAGTGCTTCACCGCGAGGATCGCGTCGATGATCGAGAAGATGGGGCCGAGCGGCGCGAGCCCCGCGTTCGCAGCGCCGAGGATGGCGCGCGCCTGCCCGAGCGCGTCCGCGCTGATCGACTGCGCGACCCCGAGGATCCGCGCGCCGCCAGGCCCGCGCACGACGAGCGCCGGGCTCGAGCTCGACGGCGCCGGCGGCGCGGGGATGACGACGGTCGGCATCAGATCGGGCCCCCGCCCGGCGTCACGGGCCGCCCGTTGATCGTCACGGTCAGGCCGCGGATGTCGATGACGCCCTCGCTCCGGATGCTGACGCCGACGGTCCCGTGCACCTCGAGCTGACGCGTCACGCCGTCGTAGAGGACCCCGTCGCCCGTCTCCTTGTCGTAGAGGTGGAACGACGACTTGCCGGCGCGCGCGTCGAAGACGAGGAGGTGCTTCTCGGTCTCCCAGCACACGATGCTGGGCGCGTCCTCGGGCGACACGTCGTCGCCGGCGATCGGCGTGACGGAGTCTCCGCGCCCCCACTGCCCGCACTCGTAGAGCGGCACGTCGACGTCGCCGTGATGGAAGGTGACCTGCACGTCGGCGCCCACCGGGGGCACGTGGTAGACGCCGCGCTTCCGGCTGCCGCCGCCGACCGTCTTCGGGAACGCCCACCCGCTCTGCGGCTCGCACTTGCCTGGCACGCGCGCGCGGATGCGCCCGAGCTTCAGCGGGTCCGCGTTGTCGGTGACGACGCCGCCGTACGTCCCGAGGTGCGGCGGGTCCGGCCTGTCCGGGTCGTGCTCCGTCCCCACCGCCTCAGCCCTCCCTCGCGCGCACCGTCCGGTACGTCGTCGTCGCGCGGCGCGTCTCCGGGTCGATCGTCTCGACGGGCTCGAGCTGCGTCGCGGCCTCGCCCTCCGCGTGCTCGGGCGGCGTCTGCGCGTTCACGTGCGCGGCGGTCGTCGGGTTCTCGACGAGCTCCAGGCCGCGCGCGACGCGCGACGCGCGCTCGTGCCCGCCCGAGCCGTCGCTCGCCTGCTCGAGCGACACCCTGTAGCCCGACGCGTTGATCGTGTGGCGCGCCACCTTCACCCAGTAGAGCACGCCGAGCCGCGTCCCGACGCCGCTCATGCGCACCGACGTCTTCGCGAACATGAGCGGGTCGCCGACCATCTCGACCTTCATCTTGATCGCGGTGAGCCGCACGCGCCGGTTGCGGCCGCGCGCCTCCGCCTGCGCGCTCGCGTCGTCCTGCGCGCTGGTCGGCCGCACCTCCTCGCTCGCGGCGCGCTGGTCGACCGCGGTCGCGCGGCGCGTCTCCGGGTCGATGAGCTCGACGACGGGCGCGAGGCGCGTCGTCGACGCGTCGCTCGCGTCGTCCGCCGTCTCGTCGACGTCGCGGCGGTTCAGGAGGTCGCGCCCCTGCACGCGCGTGCGCGCCGGCCGCGCCGTGATGTCGTTGTCGACGCCGAACGTGATGACCTCGCCGACGCGCGGCGCCGTGTAGAACTCGAGCTCGCGGACCGGGCGCGCCGCGAGCCGCCGCGCGTGCCAGTGGAAGCCGTCCCAGTCCACGTACCACTCGAAGCCCTCGAGGTGCGCGAGGCGCGTGAGGAACGCCGCGTCGCTCAGGTGCGCCTGGTGCACCGAGTCGTACACGGTGTCGGTGTCGTCGACGTCGACTGTCGTCGGGTCAGAGAAGCCGTTCTCGGCCGCGACCTGCCGGACGATGTCGGAGCGGCGCATGCGCTCGAAGGCGCGCGTGCGTCGCACCTTCCCCATGAGGATCGACTTGTCGCGGGCCTCCACCTTGAGCACCTGCGCGCCGGTGATCCCCGTGACGACCATCTGCCGCGTGGGCGCCATCCTGCCCGGGTAGCCCCACGAGACCTCGAGCAGCATGCCGCGCTTGAACGCCGGGTCGTCGGTGAGGAGGAGCTCGAAGTTGTCGAGCGTCAGGGACATCTTGTCGGCGCCGCGCTCCTTGTCCTCGAAGACGAACTCGGTGAGCACGTCGCGCAGATCCTCGACGCGGCTCGCGGCGCCACCCTCGCCGTCGGGCAGGCACCGGATGTGGATGGTCGGGGCGGAGACGTCGGCCATCGCGACCTCAGCCCGCAGAACGCCGGCGCGCCTCGGAGAAGACGAGCTCGTTCACCGTGCGCAGGCTCGGCACGAAGAGCACGCGTCCGGCCGCGAGGCGCAGCGTCGGGTCGTGGATCGGCTCGGGCTGGAAGTCGGCGATCACCCACCAGAGCCCGGCCGGCCGCGGCAGCCCGCGGAAGTACCGGCCCGCGAGCGCGAAGAGCGTGTCGCCGTCGCGCACCACGTGGCGCACGTTGTCGGCGAGCTCGACGTACCGGAACGGGTCGCCCCCGTAGAGCATGAGCAGCCCGTCGTCGCCGCGCACCGCGGTCGCGAACGTGAACCGGCTGAACCGTCGCGGAGGCACGCCGAGAGGGTAGCAGAGCGCACGCGTCCCGACGTCGGGACGCCGGGGGTCAGCCGCGCGGGGCCTCGCCGCCGCGCTGCATCCCGAACATGCGCGCCTGCTCGGCCGTGAGCCGCGCGTCGCGCGCCTCCTTGAGCGTGACCTCCGCCGTGTAGCGCAGCGCGCCGCCGTCCTTCGCGAACGTCGCGTACTTGAACCGCACCGACGTGACCCTGCACGTCAGCGTCGCGAGGCGCGGCCACACGAAGAGCACGCGCGCCGGCGACCCCTCGACGATCGACGAGCCGCCCGCCGGCGCGTAGCAGAGCTCGAGGATGAACGCGCGGAACGAGTCGATGACGTCGCGCTCGCGGTCGGACTGCGCCGTGCAGTAGAGCGTCAGCTTCGTCTCGAGGTTCTTCGTGCTCACGTACTGCATCGGCTGGTGCGACAGCCCGACGACCTCCGGCTCCGCGTAGTTCACGTCGAGGGCCTGCTCGAGCTCCTCGGGGTTGAACTGCGCCTCCTGGTCCTCGCCGGTCGCGAGGTTCACGAGGTGCATCCGCGTCGGGTCCGCCGTCGCCGCCTCGCTCACGGCGTCACTCCTCGCTCGCGACGTCGGAGTGGTCGGCCGCCGCGATGCGGCGCGTGTTCTTGATGACGCTCGCCGCGAGCTTCTCGCCGTCGAGCACGAGCGTCACCTCCGGCGCGTGCTTGCGCTGGTCGGCGAGCAGGTTCGCCACGCGGTCGAGCGCGTCGCGCTGCACCGACGTCTGCTGCGTCTGCGCCGCCTGCGCCGTCGCGGCCGGCAGCGCGCCCTGCCCCATCATGCTCCGGCCGCCGAACAGCTGCGCGACCGCGCCCGTGATGTCGGTCCCGGCTCGCGCCGCCTGCTGCTCCTCGACCGTCGCCTGCGGGCCCGCGCCGAAGATGAGCGACCCGAGCTGCGAGAACGAGTCGTTCTCTCGCTGCGCGCGCGCCTCGCGGCTGTCCCCGATCTCCCCCTTCCCGAGGATCCCGGACGCGATGCGCCACACCACGATCGCGATGTTGTAGAGCGCCTTGAACGAGTCGACGAGGCGGTCGACGAACCGCGCCGTGAACCCGATCACCGCGTTCATCCCGGCGAACGCCATGCCCACGCCGATCGCGAGCGACCCGACGACGGTGCCGACGACGCGCCCGAACTTCCGCCACCCCGTCTCCTGCGAGTCCATGCTCGCGTCGAGCACGCCGAGCGACACGAGCAGCTTCTCGATCTCGCCGCCGGCGAACGACAGGGAGTCGCCGATCCCGGCGCCCGCGCTCTCGAAGGCCTTGCGCGCGCTCCGCGCCGCGTCGATGACGCCCGTCGCGAAGTCGACGGTCAGCGTGATCGCGTTCGCGAGCCCCTCGACGATGCCGCTCAGCGTGACCCCGATGCGCGTCCCGGCTGCCGCCCACTCGCCGGACGAGGTCCCCGCCGCGCGCGACGTCGTCGAGCTCACGAAGCCGAGCGCGCGCCCGAACCGGCCGAACGCGTCGCCGAGCCGCGAGAACGTCGGGCCCATCCCCTCGATCGCCGCCTGGAACCCGATCCACACGCCGCGGAAGAACTGCACCACGCGGAAGCCGATCGCGTACACGTTGATCACGAAGCGCCGCAGCCCGACGTGCCCCTCGTCGAGCTCGTCGCGCACCGCCGCGGAGAACCCGCCCTGCGTGAAGAGCTCGACGAGCGCGCCCATCCCGAGGCGCACCTGCCCGACGAACGTGGTGAACCGAGCGCCGATGCCGCCGACGTCGCGCTCCGCCGCGTGACGGAACCCGGCCACCGCGCCCGCCGCGACGGCGAGCAGCGCGACGAACGGCGCGAGCGCGACGACGAGCCCGCCGGCAGCGACGACCATCGCCTTCAGGAGCGGCGCCACGAGCGCGATCGCGGCGGCGGCGCCGACGAACGCGCCGGCGACCGTCATCGCGGCGCCGGCGAGCATCACCGCGTGCGCGATCGCGGTGCGCATGCCGGCGGGCATCTGCTGGAAGAAGCCGATCAGGCGGTTCACGAACGCGACGACCCCCGACACGTACGGCTTGAGCGCCGCCGTGAAGCCCTCGCCGACGATGATGCCGAGCGTGTGGATCGAGCCGCGCAGGAGCCGCTGCTGCCCCGCGAACGTCGAGAGGAGCCGCTGCTGGAACTCCTCCGCCGCGTTGTCGTGCGCCGCCGCCTGGAACCGCGAGCGCAGGTAGTCGATCGCGGCCGCGCCGTGCAGCACCTCGCCCGTCGTCGTGTGGATGCCGCGCTCGAGGTTCGCGTTCACCGCGGCGTACGCCTGCAGGCCGAACCGGGAGAAGAGCTCGAGCGCGTTCGCGGTCCGGTCCGCCGCGTCGGGGAACTTGTCCTGCAGCGCGACGCTCGTCTCGCGCACGATGTCTAGGAACGGGCGGAAGTTCCCGTGCGCGTCGGTGACGCTGACGCCGAGCGCCTTGAATTTGTCGGCGCGGCTCGCCATGAAGACGAGCGCCGAGCTCACCGACTGCGCCGACACGCTCACGTCGGCGCCCGTGTCGCGCACGAACCCCATCGCGATCAGCATCTCGGAGAGCGACTGCTTCGTGAGCGATGCGCCTCGAGAGACGCCGGCGAACGCCTGCACCATGTCGCGCGCCTGCAGGGCCGACGTCTGCTGCGACGCGAGCATCATGTCCGCGTCGTCCGCCGCCGCCGCCGCGTCCTGTCCGAACACGCGCACCGCCGCGCTCATCGCCTCGGCGGCCGTCGCGATCTCCATCGCGCCGCCCTCGGCGAGCTGCGCCGCCGGCATGATCAGCGACATCTGCTCGCGCGCCGTGAAGCCCTTCTCGGCGAGCGCCGTGAGGCCCTCCACCGCCTCCGTCGGGTCGAACATGGTCGCGACGCCGACCTGGATCGCCTTGTCGTGGAGCATCTGCATCTCGTCGGCCGTCGCGCGGCTCACGCCGCCCAGCCGCGCGAGCGCCTGCTCGAAGTGCCCCGCCATCTCGGCGAGCTCGCCGGCGCCGGCGAGGACGCCGAGCCCCGCGCCCATGACCGCGATCCCCGCCGCCATCGCCTGCATGTTCCGGTGGTGCGAGACCTGCGCGCGCATCGCGGCCGCGTCGAGCGCGCCGAACGCGCCGCCCACCTGCCGGATCGTCCCCGACGCCATGTCGCGCGCGGTGAAGACGAAGCCCAATCCCATACTGTTCAACATTGATATACCATCGGCGTATGAGACGACCTGAGGTGTGGCGGCCTGTGCTGGGGTACGAAGGGATCTACGAGGCGTCGACGCTTGGACGCGTCCGGATCCTCGTCGACCGTCATCGCATTCGAGCCGGAAACATCGTCGCGCAGACCCCGGTCCGAGACGGGTACCTGACCGTGCAGTTGAACCGCGCCGATGGGACACGTGCTCGATGCGCAGCAGTCTCGCGCGTCGTCTTCGAGGCCCACAACGGACCGATCTCGCCGGGGCACGAGGTCGATCACGTCGACGCGGTGCACACGAACAACCGACTCGAGAACCTCGAGGCCGTGCCGCAGCTCGAGAACATCCGCCGTAGCGTCGCGCGCGGTCGCGGCCTCGGCGCGCGGAACGGCTCCGCCAAGCTCACCGAGGCGCTCGTCCTCAAGGTCCGCGCGCGAGCAGCCGCCGGCGAGCCGTTCGACGCGATCGCGCGCGACCTCGACGTGACCGGCGTCCTCGTCGCCGGCGTCGCCTACGGTCGGCTGTGGCGCCACGTGGGCGGCCCGAGGCTCGCGCCCCGGGGCCGCACCGGTCGTCCTCGTCTCGCCGAGTAGCACGCGGACATGGAAGCACGCCGCCGCGCGCGCCGCTACTTGGGTTTCTTCGACGCCTGCTCGATGGCCCGAGACTCAGCCTCGCGTCGCTCGTTGGCGTGCTCCTGGTACCAGAGCGCCTCGTCGTAGTCCATGTCGTGCACGTCGGCCCGGGTGAAGTTGTAGCCCGAACCGCCGTGCTGCTTCCACGTGAGGTCGGCGACCAGCTGCCAGAGCTGCGCCGGGTCGAACCACGCGAAGATGGTGAGCGCCGCGCTCGCGAGGCCGATCAGCTCGTCGGGGCCCGCGGGAGCCAGTAGTTCCCCGCTCCGAAAGGGATCTCGACTAGCACCTTCGCCCCGCAGTTCAGCTCCCCGCACTCCACGTAGATCCTCGTCTCCACTCCGCCCGACTGCCGGTCCATGACGTCCTGCATCCGCGCGAGCTCGTCGCCGTCGACGTCGTCGAGCCAGTCGCGCAGGTCACGCTTGTCGACGCCCTCGACGTTGAGGCGCACGAAGAGCGTGTCCGTCATCTGGTCGCCCGCCTGCCGCGGCCGACCCGCGGTGCCGTTCTTCAGCTTCTCGAGCGCGCCGCGCACGCGCTGCTCCTCCTCGCCGGTCATCGGGGCGTACGTGACGCGCCGCCCGCCGAGCGTCGTCTCGAGCGGCTTGCGCGCGAGCCACGCGTCGATCGTCGCCTTCGGGTAGTCGCGCGAGACGAGCTCGCGCAGGTCGAGCGTCCACTTGATCGGCTCGCCGCACTCGCTGCACTTCGCGTCGAACGAGAAGTCGTGCCCGTGCGTCGCGACGCGCACGCCGATGAGCGCGCGGAACCGGTCCCCGAGCAGCGCGCGCCGCCAGTCGAACTCGGCCGAGTCCGGGTACGGCCCGCGGTCGACCACCTCGCTCGCGCCGTACCTGAGGAACTCCTCGTAGACCGCGCCCGACGTCACGCTGCGCCGGTCGCTGAGCAGCTTGAGCTGCGCGACCTTCACCTTCCGCACCCTGACCACCAGCCCCGACGGACACCGCACGAGCGAGTCGTCCGCGACCTTCGCCGCCTCTTCGTCCATCTCGTCTCCTCCGCGGCCCTGCTCGGCCCGCGTGCGACGAGGCTACCACGCGGAGCGGCCCCCGGAGGGCGCCTGTTCCTCCGGGGGCCGACCCCACTACCACCCTGCAGAACCAGCGAGGGTCAATGCTACGCCGGGCGGAACACCGGCGTGAAGTCGTCGATCGCGAGCGTCACGCTCGTCATCACCTTCTCGTCGCTCGTGTTGTCCCACGCGCCGGCGACGAACTTCTCCGGCCACGCGCCCTTCGCGTGGAAGCGCTGCACGACGCTGTCGTCGCGCTCGAGCTGCACGATGTCGAGCTCCCGCTTGTAGAACGGGTCCTGCGCCCCGACGCCGAGCCCGACGCTCGCGTCCATCGTCTGCTCGAACCACTGGTAGAGCTCGAGGTCCACCGTCGCGCCGCGCTCGAGCGTGATGCTCGGGATCGTGAGACGCCCGGGGCTCTTGTGCGCGGTGCTGCGCCCGCCCTCCCAGTGGTCGATCCGGGCGAGCTCCTTCGAGAGCTCGCTGCACTTCTGGAACCCCGCGTACGTGATCCCGCCGATCTCGACGAGGAACTTGAAGCGGTTCCAGAAGGAGCGGGGCGTTCCGACGACGACTGCAGGCATGGTCTATCTCCTCGTGATCCGGGTGGTGCCTCAGCTCGCGGCCGCGAGCTCCGCGTCGAGCGCCCGCGTGTCCTGCGACACGCCGACGAAGATGAACTCTGCCGGCTTCTGCGTCGCGAGACCCATGCGGCCGCGCATCTGTCCGGCGAAGACGAGCGACTCCGGATTCAGCGCCACGCCGAAGTCGACGAGGAACGCCTTCTTCGGGTCGCGGCTGCGGAACGCGCCGTCGCGCATCTGCTGCAGGAGGAACGCGTCGATGGTGCGCTCCACGTTCCGGCGCAGCGACTCGTCGTTGTTCTTGTGGCGAGCGAACTGGATCCCCTGCGGGCCCTTCACGCTCTGCTCGATGTAGATGACGCCGCGCCGCTCCGCGACCGTCGGGAACTGCCCGTTCGACTTGAGCGTGTACACGCCGTCGATGTAGCGCGGCAGGCCCTTGTCGGTCGTGAGCGGGTTCACCCGGTGCGGGTAGACGATGTCGCGCTTCCGCTCGTCGAGCGACCACGCGAACTTGCCGCCCTCGAAGCCGAGGCACGTCGTCATGCGGCCTTCCTCGATGCCCGCCGGCGGCAGGTACACGCCGCCCGGCCGCGACGCGTCGGTGCGCGCCATGACGCCCATGATCACGCCGCTCGGCGGCACGACGATGGTCGCCTCGTCGCCGAACACCGAGACGTTCGGGTTGAGCACCTGGATCCGCGGCGCGTACATCGCGCCGAACTCCGAGCTCCCCTCGAGCGCGGCCGTCGTCTGCACGTACTCGACGATCTCCGTCTCGTCCATGTCCGCCGGCGGGTCGAGCACCACGAAGAGGCTGCCCTTCCGGTAGACCTCGGCGTAGCTCAGCATCGCGTTGTGGACGGCGCTCGTCGCGCGGTCCGGGCACGCGAGCAGCCGCAGGTCCGAGACGATGTCGAGCGCGTAGAGCCCCGTCTTCGCCGTCGGGTCGCCCACGAAGTCCGCGTCGGCGAGCGACGCGAGCCCGTCGTCGCCGCCCGTCATCGTGTACGTGCCGTTCGCCGGGCGACGCTCCGCCGTCGTCCCGAGCAGCCCGAGGTCCGTCAGCGTCGCGAGCGGCGTGCCGGTGTCCTCGTCGTTCACGATCGTCTCGACGTAGCGCGTCGCGGTCGAGTCCATCGTGAGGTTGACGAACGTCTGCGCGACGATGCCGTCCTCGAGCACCTGCAGGTTGAACTCCGCCGCGACCCCGTTCGACGCGTCCGCCACGCGGAACGAGACGTCGTCGCCGTACGCGCCGTCCGTCTTGCCCGCCGTGGTGAGCGTGTCCTGCGCCGCGCCCGTCGTGCCCGAGTGCGTCGCGTTGTCGAGGCCGAGCTCGTCGTCCGCCGTCGAGCTCGCGCCCACGAGGACGCTCGAGCCGGTGCCCGTCGTGTTCGACGTGATGCGCACCTTGCCCGAGCCGCCGTCGGTCACCGTGCAGCCCGCGACCGCCGCCTCGACGATCGTCTTGACCTCGGCGAACGTGACCGCGTCGACGTTCGCCGTGTTCCCGGTGCCGGCGATGTTCCCCGTCGTGAAGAGGAGCGCCGTGTTCGCGTTCCCGCCCGTGACGTTCACGCCGCTCGTCGAGCCGCGCCGGTCGGACGTGATCGTCACCTTCGTGCCGCCCGACGTCACCGTCGCGTGCGCGCCGACGATCTGCGCGTTGATCACGGCCGCGACCTCCTCGGCCGTCGCCGCGCCGATCGACACGAAGTTCGCGGTCGCGAACGTGATCGTCTGGACGCCGCCCCCGTTGATCGAGACGGTGAGGATCTGGCCGTTCGACAGGGCGTAGTTCTCCGCGGCGCTCTCGCGCGCGGCAGCCGTCGCGGTGAACGTCGCCGTCGCCGGCCCGCCGCCGTTGATCGTGACGACGAGCGTGTCGCCCGGCTCGAGGTCGAACGGCGCGAGCGCGGAGCCGAGCACCGTGCCCGACGTCGGCGACGTCGCCGCGGTCGGGATGGTCCCCGCCGACGCTGCGCTCGTCGCGCTCGCGGCGTTCGTCGGGTCGGTGTAGTGCACCACGCGCACGACGTGGAGCTCCTGCCCGCCCTCGGCGAAGAAGCCGCGCGCCTCGTGGCTCCCGTCCCCGTCCGCGATGTCTCGCCCGAAGAGTCGCGTGTACTCCTCGAAGGAGGTGCAGAGCTGCTCGAGCCCGACCGGCCCGCGCTCCGTCACGCACAGGATCGCCGCGACCGCCGTCGCGACACCCACGATCTGCCTGATGGTCGGCGTCTCCTCGCCGACCTCGACCTTGCTCGCGCCCGTTCCCGGCTGTGCCATCGTCCTCTAGCTCCTCTTCGGGGTTCGTTGGGTGCGCGTCCCGACGTCGGGACGCGAGCAGCTCAGCGACGCGCGCGCGGGCGCGGGTCCTCGGCCGGCGTCGCCGACGCGGCCTCCGCGGCGGCGGTCGCCGCCTCCTTGGTCTTCGCGACGTGCTCACGCTGCGCCGTCTCCGCTGCGGCGTGCGTCTCGCGCGCCTTCTTGCGCGCCTCCGCCACCGCCGGCGCCACAACGCGGACCTCGCCGCGCCGGATGGCCTTCTGGATCGTCCGCGAGCGCAGGTGCGTCTCGGGCACCTCGACCGACTGCCCGGCGAGGATCGTCAGCGAGTCGTCGTGCACGATCCTCGCGTCGGTGACGCTCACGTCCCCGTGCTTGTTGACGACGCGTCGCGGGTGCACCGCGCGCAGCGGCGCGACGTTGAGGCCGAGGGAGAAGACGCGCGCTCGGCGGGTGACGTTCTCGAGGGTGACCATGGGGGCGAGCCTCCGCGCCGAGGCTAGCACGCACCTTTCCGGCGACGCTACGTCCGGCCCGTCAGACGGTGCTCGACGTCTCGATCTCCGGGTCGCTGCCAAGCTCGGGCAGCTCGGTCAGGACCTCGTCCGCGTCGAAGTCAGGCAGGCCGATCACATCGACGCCCGCCACCGAGATCGTCCCGCTCGCCGAGAGCACGTTCGACTCGCTCGGCGTCGAGTCGACCTCGACGTCGTCCTCCATGTCGAGGTCGTACCGGACGAGCTCGGCGCCGCCCTGCTCGCGCGGCACGAGGAGCCACACGTTCCGGTTCGTGAAGTCGGTGATCGCGTTGGCGAGCTCGAGCAGCGTGTTCGGGTCGTCCGCCAGAGCCCCGATCCCGAACACGAGGTCGACGGTGCGCGCGCTCGCGTGCGTGCGCGTGAGCCCCTCGGTGGACGTCGACTGCGGGAGCACCTGCGTCCGGTACAGCTTGTTCTCGCGGAGCTTGGGCCCGACGAGGAAGAGCCCGGGCACCTTCGCGTTCGCGATCCGGCGCGACGGGTCGCTCGGCGTCTCCGAGAAGTCCACGCTCCGCGTCAGCACGACGTTCGGGTGGATCTGACGCATCAGCTCGAGCACGAGCTGCCGCACGACGCGCGTCAGGCTGCTCCTGCTCGTGAGCGGCGTGTGCTTGTACGTGTACGCGCCCGCCGCGACGACGCGCTCGGCGCCGAGCGTCTCGCCGAACGGGCCCACGTTCCGGACCTCGACGTCGACCGCGTCGGGGAGCCCGTCCAGGTCCGCGGCCGCGTCCGCCGCAGGCTTGTACCGCGGCGCGTACGCGTAGACCCGCGTCGAGCTCACGACCTTCACGCCCGCCGCCTCGACGCCGTCGAAGAACACGCGGACGGTGCCCGGCGGCGCGACGGTGCGCCCCTCGCTCGCCGGCGGCGGCGACGCGGGCAGCTGGAACCCCGTCCCGTCGACCCGCACGAGCGTGCCGCCGCCCGGGTGCCCGGTCGCCGGCGTCACGGTCGCGATCGTCGGGACGGCCACGCAGGGACTCTACGGCGTTCCGAGGTCGCCCGCGAGGCTGCGCGAGATGCGCCCGAGGAAGCGCTGCGCGACGGCGTCGCGGTCGCCGAAGTACTTCTCCGCGACGGGCCGCATGAAGGGCCGCGCCGGGATCTGCACGACGACGATGCCCGTCCCGCCGCCGTCCTCCGACGGCTCGTGCCCCGTCATGTGCCCGAGCATCGCGAGGAACCGTCGCATCTTGGGGGTGATCCGGATCGCGATCGGCCGGCTGCCGAACTCGTTGAGCTCGGCCACGTTCGCGAGCGGCGAGCCGAGCCGCCCGCGCGCCGTCCGGAGCACCCCGACGAAGTAGGAGCCGCTCGGCTGCCGCTGCACCGTGATCGACCGCGCCAGGTCGCCCCGCACGATGAGCGCCTTCGTCCCGCGGAAGCGGAGCAACTGACGCTTCGCGATCGTCGACTCGACGAGCGGCTTGAACGTCTGCCCGCCCGGCGCCTGCTCGCGCAGGCCCTCGACGACCTTGCCGCGCATGAAGTGGGCCTCCTGCGCGATGCCCTCGTCGACCGCCTTCTCGAAGCGGTGCGGCAGCGAGTGCAGGATGTGCCGCGCGACCTCCCACTTCCCGACGCGCAGGATCCGGACGTCCGCCACGCGTCACCGCCCGGCGGTCGGCGACGAGCGCGGGCGGTCGCGGAACGTGCACGCGAGCAGGTTCCGGCGCAGCCCCGAGAGACCGTAGGAGCGCGGCTGCGCCTCGACGCAGTAGAGCCCCGGCGGGTCGTGCACGGCCTGCACGAGCGTGTCGTCGGGCGAGCGTCGGATCGACACGAGCTTGTCGCCGACGCGCGGCGCGAGCGCGTCGCCCGTCGTCGCGTCGACGTACCCGAGCAGCTCGAGGTCCTTGAAGTGGAAGACGAGGATCACGTCGCTCGCCGGCGCGTCGCCGGTTCGCATCATCCGCAGCTGCTCCCACGACTCGTCCTCGACCTGGCAGCGCAGCTTGATCGGCGACAGGTACGTCTCGGCTGTCGCGCCGTCGACCGTCCCGTCGGGCACGCGCAGCGGCGCCTGCAGCACGTCGTCGAAGCCCGTCGTCATCGGGCCCGCGCCGTCCGGGTCCGCGGCCGTGCCCTCCAGGTCGAGCCGCGCGAGCTCGGCGACGAACGGGAAGATGAGTCGACCCCTGTAGCCCATCACTCCTCCTTGTCGTCGGGGTCGCGCTCGTCGCCGACCACCGCCGCGCGCAGCGAGGACGTCGTCTCGCCGATCTCCTGCAGCCCCGCGGCGAGCTCGCGCTGCGCCGCCACGAAGTGCTGCGCGCCCTTCGCCGCGTGGCTCACCGCCGGGATCGCCGTCGACGAGATGCGCGCACCTCGAGTCGCCGCGCGGCAGAGCACCTCGAGGCACCGCTTGTCGCGCCCGCCGAGCGACTCGCCGATCTCCATCGCGCGCGCGACGGCCTCCTCGATCGTGACGCCGTCCAATCGAGGAGCAGGCTCGCCCACGTGGGCCATCCTAGCAGCGTCACGCGGCGCCGAGCGAAGGCGGTCGAACAAAGGAGACGAGGATCGAATCCACCGTCGGGTCGCCGGTGAACGCGCCGAGGATCGGGTCGCCCGGCCGCGCGTTCGTCCGCGGCCCCGCGAAGCTCACCGACTGGTCGCGCGTGCGCTGCATCGTCGCGCGCCAGTCGGTGCCGTCGGTGAGCAGGTCGCCCGACGCGACCGTCGCGAGCCCCTTCTGCACTAGGAGCATCACCGCGAGCGCGAGCTCGCTCGGCGTCCGCCCCATCGGCGAGCCGTCGGGCTCGGTGTACCCGAACGCGCCGTCGACGTGCACGTTCTGCTGCCCGCGCGGCCAGAGGAAGTTCTCGAGCGTGTACGACGCGAACCCGCGCGGCCGCTGCTGGTCCTCCGCCACGTAGAGCTCGATCTTCGGGTTCTGCCGGTCGTCGGGGAAGCGGAGCCGCTGCGTCAGGTGCCGCGAGTAGACCCGCATGAGCTCGGGCCCGAACCGCAGGTCCGCCGGCGCGAGGAACGACGAGTCGACCGCCACGCGCCCGACGCCGACGACCTCCTCGCCGAGCTGCAGGATCGTCCCGCCCTTGCCGTTCACGCTGATCGTCTTCCGCACCGGGGCGAACACTCGCCCCGTCAGCCGCTCGACCATGCGCGACGCGCGCTTCAGGAGCGCGATCGCGCGCGCGTCGGGCAGGACGGTGCTCGTGAACCCCTCGTCGCGCAGGTCCGCGACGAGCGCGTACCGCGGCGCGCCGTCCGACCGCACGCCGCCCGCGACCTTCTCCCACGGCACGTCCCACTGCGTCTCCGCGCTCGTCGACTCGAGCTTGCAGAAGTACCGGACCGTCCGCCGCCCCGCGGCCGCCGCGTCCACGGCGCCGTTGTCCGGGTCGTAGAGGTGCGGGCGGTAGTACCCGAGCGCGAGCTCGTCGGCGCCGAGCGGCGCGTCCGCGACCGCGTCGTCGCCCGCGTTCCCCGGCGGCGTCCCCACCGCGACCGCGACGCGCGCGTAGACGGTCCCGCCGGCCGGGTCGAGCACCTGGACCTCGAGGCTGTAGGGCCGCGTCAGGAACCCGTCCGCGTCGACGACGAGGGTGCACGGCAGGTCGGGGCGGTAGGCGGGCTGGGGCTGCGCTGCCATCGCGGCCAGCGTAGCCCGCGGGCGTCGGCCCGCCTACCCCTCGACGCTCGCTCAGCGCCCCGGGCGCGACGAGCGACCGGTCGGCTTCGTCGTCTTCGGGGGCGCGCCGCGCGCGGGCGCCGGCGGGTCCTCGTCGTTCGCGTCGTCGTCCGAGCTCTCGACGACGTCCTCGCCGCTCGTCGAGCTCACGCGGCCTTCCGGCTGCGCGGCGCCCGCTTCCGCCCCCGCGTCGTCCGGCTGCTCCTCGTCGCCGAGCCGCCCGACCTCCGCGACGACGTTGGGCTTCGTCTCCGCCTCGTCGTCGGTCTCCGCGCCGAGCAGCGCCGCCGCGGCGCGCTCCTTGTCCTCCGGCTTCAGGTCGTCCGTCGTGAGCGTGCCCGCCAGCCGGCGCGCGCGCTCGAGCCCCGGCCGCGGCTTCGCGGCGCGGTCGACCGCAGCCTCGGCCGCCGTCTCCACCGTCGAGCGCACGTCCTTCGCGGCGCGCTCCCGCTTCTCGATCGCGAGCGCCTCGTCCCGCGTGCACACGTCGAAGAGCGGCGGCGACTCGCCGTCGTACGCCGCCTGCGTCAGCTCGCGGAGCTCGGCCGCGAGCTTGTCGTCCGCGACCTGGTACCAGCCCTGCTCCTCGACGTACTTCGTGCCGCCGTACGTGTAGGTGCGGACCTTGTAGCCCTTCTTGGGGTTGAACGGCTTGATGCGGACGAAGTGGGTGGCCATCGGTTCCTGCTCCTTGTGGGGTGCGCCCGAGGGTAGCACCGACCAGAAACGTGAGGGGCCCGGACGCCTAGGACGCCCGAGCCCCTTCTTGGTGTAGCCCGTCCCGCCGAGCTCGCCGCTCAGCCCTTGATCGTGAGCAGCGCGGCTCGCGCGCCGACCGTGAGCGCGCCGACCGCCGCCGACGACGCGTAGTTCGTGTCGGTGACGCCGGCGTCGAGGTCGAGCTTCGCGAGCATGCCGACGTAGCCGGCGCGCACCGCGGCGAGGTCCGCCGCGATCTTCGTGAGGCACGCGGCCGCCTCCGCGAGCGTGGTGATCGTCGTCGCCGTGATGGCGGCGGGCGTCCACAGCAGCGCGTAGTTCACGTCGGTCACGCCCGAGTCGAGGTCGAGCTTCGCGAGCGTCGCGACGAGCTTCGTGCGGAACGCCGTCACGTCGACGATGAGCGCGTTGAGCTGCGCGACGAGCCCCGACGAGTCGAGGATCGCGGTCGCGGTGATCGCCGCCGGCGACTCGAGCGACGTGTAGTCGGTGCCGTTCACCGTGCCGTCGTTGTCGAGCGTCGTCAGCGTCGCGATGAACTTCGTCCGCAACGCCGTGATGTCGACGACCGCCGCGTTCCCCGACCCGATGCTCATCTCCGCCTTGAGCGTCGTGAGGTCGTCCGCGATGTCGCGGAGCGTGCGCGAGAGGGGCGGGTGACGGAGCGACGCACCCGGGGTGTCCGCGCGCGTCGTGAGGCTCGCGCCGCCGCTGCCGTAGTCCGTGAAGATGGTCGTCATGGTCGTTCGCTCCGCGTCGCCGTGCCGGGGGTGAGAGAGGGGGGGAAGGCGAGGGCCCGCGCGCCGTCACGCGGTGCAGGCCCTCGTGGTCTGTCAGGTCGAGACGACGAGGCAGCGGAAGACCGTCGTGTGCAGGTCCGCCGTGGTCGTCTCCTGCAGCGGGCCGTCCGCGCCGCCGTTGTCCGACTCGAAGATCATCAGCTTGTCGGTGCCCTTGTTGTAGCGGAGCACGTAGCCGCTGCCGTCGATCTGGATGACGGCCAGGAGGTCGATGGTCCCGCGTCCGAGCACGGCCGCGATGACCGCCTCGAAGCCCGTCGTGCCGCCCGACGGGTACGCCGTCGGACCCTCGAAGGTGACCTCGTCGAAGTTCATCGGAGGGCTGCCGTTGCGGGCGACCTTCGTGACCGTGGTGAGTGCCGCGCTCATGTTCGTCTCTCCTCGTGTGCTCCGGGAACCGGCTCGCGGCGCGCCCCGGGATCATCCCTAGGGCGCAGCGCGCGAGGTTAGATGGGTCAGCCGACCTTGACGTTCGTCGCCTTCACGACGGCGAGCTCTTCCTGGTAGACGGCGTCGAAGCGCATCGTCGCGACGATCTTCACGATGCCCTCGGAGATGTCCTTGTCCGTCTCGATGCGGATGTTCCGCCAGATCCCGACGTCGATGTTCTTCGGGTCGAGCAGGAGGATGTCCGTGCAGTTCGTGCCGCCGCCGAGGTTCTCCGGGAACATGGGCACGTCGATCACGGGGATGCCCGAGTAGCCCACCGGCATCGACTCGTCGCCGATCGCCGCGCCGAGCGCCTTGTCGCCGAGCACGGTGAGCCGGTCCGCGAGGAAGTCGCGGTAGTCGATCTCCGCGTTCACGCTCGTGCAGAAGCGGAGCGCGCCCTTGTTCCGGAGGAACTCGGACGGCATCGACTTGAGCATGTCGCGCAGCGCGCCCTTGTTGATCGGCACGGTGCCGACGTTCACGACGTGCGACGTCGCGCCGGCGAGCGTGCCGTTGAAGAGCGCGAGGAACGTGTCGAGCGACGTCGTGTCGCCCTGCACGACGAGCTCCTCCATGTCGCGGGAGATCGCGTCCCCGAGCATCGACATGATGGTGTCGCGCAGCTGCTGGCCCTCGATGTTGTCCTCGAGCACCTCGTTCGTGAGCCGCACCTCCGCCTTCACGAGCTGCGCGGTGTGCTCGACGTTCGTCAGCGTCGGCTTCGCGCGGTCGCCCGTCGCGATCGGCACGCCCTCGGCGCCGGCGCGCAGCACGCGCGTCGTGAAGCGGGTCTTGTTGATCAGCTGCTTCGGGCTCTTCAGCGGCGTCACGGTCGACATCCCGAGCAGCTTGCTGCCCTTGATGAGCAGGCGGATGAAGCGCTGCGCCTGCGCCGGCTGCAGGAGGCCGTTGTTGCCGGTGATGTCGGCGAGCGCGAGGTCGGCCTTCGCCAGGAGGCTTCGGTTGTCGAGAGTCATGGGTTCCTTCCTCTTCGTTCGTCGTCGAGGGTCGCGTTAGTCGCGCCCGTCGTTCATGTCGAGCGGCCAGTCCTTGTCGGCCGCGTCGTCGTCCGTCTTCGTCACGACCACCGGCTCCGCGGGCGATGCCGGCGTGTCCCTCGTCGCAGCCGCAGCGTGCACGACCTGCGCGGCCTTCGCTACCTGCTCCTGCGCCTGCGCGATCTGCGTCATGCCCTTCTGCAGCACGACCTCGAGCCGCTTCACGCCGTCCGCGATCGCGCCCGCGTCCTTCCCGATGCTCGCCGGGGGCGCGGGCGCGGCGGGCGGAGCGGGCGTCGGGGCGGGCGACGGCGCCTCGACGTGCGCGGCCACCTCGGCGAGGAGCTCGTCCATCGAGCTCGAAATGTCCGAGGCGAGCCCGCGCACCTTCGTGAGCACGGCCTTGCGCGTGTCGGTGAGCTGCGGCAGCCGCTTCTCGAGGTCCGCCTTCGTCGCCGTCGCGAGGAGCGACTTGCCCTTCGTCGCGAGCGCGTCCTTCACCGACTGGTCGAGCGAGCTCTGCGGGATCCGCGCGAGCGCGTTCCGCAGGTGCGGCAGGTCCACCGCGCCCGTCGCGTCCTTGTAGGGGAACATGCGCAGCGAGCGCGGCGTCGTCTTCCCCTCCTCGTCCTTCGTCCCGCCCGGCTTGATGTGCAGGAACGCGGAGTCGGGGAGGTCGTTCACGTACGCCGTCGTCCACTGCGCCTTCTCGACCTCGCCCTCGGAGAGGATCGTCAGCACCTTCGTGACGGCCGCGACGATCTCCGCGGGGACCTCGACGACGCCCTGCACGACCTCGGCGGCGTCGACCATCTTGCGCAGCTCTTCGAGGCCGAGCAGCGTCGCGGCGAGTCGCTTCGCGAGCTCGTCCTTGATCTCCGGCGCGATGCGGATCGTCGGCTCGCCGCTCGGCGCCCCGCTCGGCGGCGCCGCGACCTGAGGCGCGGGCGGCGCGGCGGGGACCGCCGGCGGCGTCTGCTCCGCGGCGGGCGGCGGCGCGACGTCCTTGCGCGTGTCGCTCTTCACGACGAGGAACGTCCGCTTGTTCGCCGCGCTGTCGACGACCGACACCTCTTGGACGTCCATGTCCTCGAGCTTGAAGACCTGGTCGGTCTTCGTGGTGTCGTTCTTCTTTCCGATCGCGACGCGCATGTGTCGGTGCTCGCCGCGAAGGTAGCAGCACGCCTCTCGGGGCCGCAAGCCTTCCACCGCGTCCCGACGTCGGGACGCTGGCTCAGGTGGTCGCGTCGACGGGCGTGCGGATCGCGGTGCCGCCGATCGAGAAGCCGGTGAACGAGCCCTTCTTCACGGCGGTCCAGAGGTCGTCGTCGACGACGCGGATCGCCATGACCCAGGCTCCCTTCTTCACCGTCTGCTCGCCGACCGCGAAGTCCGCCGGCGCCACGTAGCTCTCGAGCACCTTGAGCTTGCCGGTGACGATCTCGGAGTGCTGCTTCCCGAGCTGCGCCTGGTTCGACTCCATCCACCGGTGCGCCGCCTTGCGCACCTCGTCGGCGGAGTACGTGTCGTTCTGCGCGTCGACGACGTCGGGCTCGAGCACGACGCCGAGGACGAAGCGCTCCTCGCCCGTGTCCTTGAGGATGCGGGCGTGCGGCGCGCGCTTCACGACGACGACCGCGCTCGCGCCGACGACGGGCTCGCTCGACGCGTACACGACGCCCGCGTGCTCGGGCACCGTGAACCCGACGAGGTCCTCCTTCGCGATCGCCGCGCGCGTCTCCTCGGAGTCGCGCAGCGCGACAACGAGCCCGCCCACGCCAGCGACGCTCTTCGCGAGCGGCGCGACGCGAGCGGCGTCCGTCGTCGCGGACCCCTTCGGGTCCAGGTCGACGACGAACATCTTCTCGACGCCGCGCACGAGCATCGCGGCCTGCAGCTCGGGGGGCGGAGTCTCCGCCCCCTTCCTCGTCGGGACGCGCACGGCTCAGTCCGCCGGCGCGGGCTCGTTGTCGAACCCGAAGTAGGGCTTCTGCGCGCCCTTCGTGACCTTGTCGCGCGCGTCGACGACGACCTCGGGGGTCTCCGGGACCGCGAGGTCCATCGGCCACGGCACCTCGTCGCCCGACTTCGCGACCTTGTCCGCGGCATCCTTCGCGGCCTTCGCGGCCGCCTCGGCCGCCGCCTTCACGGTGTCGGCGCCGCCGCCGTCGAGCATGGGCGCCATCTTGTCCATGACGGCCTCGACCTGCGCCGCGTTCTGCAGCGCGCCGATGATGTCGCCGACCTGGCAGCGCAGCTCCCACCCGAGCAGGTCGCTCGGCTCGTCGAGCTCGATGGCGAACATCGCCTGGATCTTCTCGAGGATCGAGCGCGCCTCGCCCGCCTTCGCAACGAGCGTGCGGCCCTCCTCCGTCTTCGCGAGCTCGACGCGGCACTTCGCCGTGTCGGCCGCCTTCGAGATGAGGAGCGCCTCGACGATCGCCGGCGCGAACGTCACGCGCTTGCCGTCCGCGCTCTTGCGCAGCACGGCCTTCGTGATGCTCGGCGCGGGCACGTCGGGGAACTGCACGTTCGACGGGCCCGTCGGCGGCTGCCCGGCGCGCATGTCGACCGGCGCGGTCGGCAGGAGGATCCACGGGTCGACGTAGACCGGGATCGCGTTCCCGCCTCCGCCCGCCTCGAGCTGCGGCGCGGGGTTCGCGGAGTAGAGCACCGCCTTCGCGGCCGCGACGCTCGCCTTGAGCGCGGCGATGCGCTTCTCGGCGCGGTCGCGGTGACCGGCCGCGACCTCCGCGGCCGCCTTCGCCGTCTGGTCGGCGACGTACTTCTCGAACGTCTCCGCGGTGAAGTCGGTCCGCGTCGCCGGCTGCGCGAGGACCGTGTCGATCGACGCGAGCGCGTCGTCGATGCCCTTCGTGTCCTTCGCCGCCGGCTCCGGCGTCGGCGGGACCGCGGGCGGCGCCGGCGCCTCGACGGGCGGGGCCGCCTCGACGGCGGGAGGCGCAGCGGGCGGAGCAGCGGCGGCGGGCGCGGCTGCGGGCTGGTCGTTCTTCGTGATGTTGGTCCGCATGGTTTCCTCCGCGGGGCGTCGCCCGCCGGTCGTGGTAGTAAAGCCCGCGCCGAGGTCGACGCGCAAGGTCACCGCTGCCGCGGCACCGCGAGCGCGCCCGTCTCGTCGCGCACGAGCGCACCCTTCGCGTCGCGCACGGCGAGCACCGTCGCGGCCTCCGGCGCGAACATGGAGCGTCGCGCGGCCTCGCTCGGGTTCCACGGGATCCCGTCGAGCTTCGAGCGGAGGGCGACGGGGAGCTCGCTCGCGATGCGGTCGATCGACCATTGCATGTCGGCGCGGAGCTCGCGACAGAGCGCGATGCAGATCCCCGTGCGCCGGCGCGCCTCGGACATCGTCTGCCGCGACTTGTCCTCGAGGAACGACTTCGCGACCACGCGCTCGATCACGCGCACGAGCTTGCCGGCGCCGTGCTTCTCTCCGCCTACCAGCCGCAGGATCTCGCCCGCCATGGGTCGCAGACTAGCAGACTTCGCGGCGTCCCGACGTCGGGACGCGCGTCAGCCGGTGAGGCGCGGCTCGAGGTTCGACCGGCAGCGCATGTGCAGCGGCGGGTAGGGCACGCTGCCCGCTTGCATGTCGCGCGCGGACATCGTCCTCGAGTACTCGCCGACGTCGTCGCTCACGCCGCGCCCGGAGCGGTCGACCTGCGCCACGACCTGCCGGTCGCCCGTCGAGCGCTCGAAGTAGATGATGCGGTTCCCGTCCTCGTCGCGGCCCTCGCGGTACCAGGGCGCGACGTTCACGACGTCGTCCGGATTCTCGAGGCTCGCGAGCCTGTTGAGCTGCGTGCTCGCGTTGTCGACCTGGAACACCTGCCCGTGCAGGAACCGACAGATATCCGTCGTCACCTCGTCGAGCACCGCGACGAACACCATCTCCTCGATCCCCGCGTCCTTGAAGCTGTTGATCTGGGAGTACGTGCGCGCGCTGTTCGCGAACTGCGTCGCGACGACCTGCCAGTAGCCGTCGCCGCGCGCGACGCGGTCGCCGAGGCGCAACGCCAGGTCCGCCGCGATCTCGCCCGACCCGCGCCCCTCCTCGAGCCCGCGCGCCACGATCTCGCGCGCGGTGGCGGTCAGGTCGTCGGCGCGGCGCCCGTACTGGTCGCGTACGAAGTTCGCGTTGGACGCGCGCACGAAGCGCTCGGCCGCGTGGTCGCGGAGCGAGAGCGTCTGCGCGACGTCGAGGCTGAACCGGCGGATCGCCGCCTCGCGCGCGTCGCCGTAGATCGCCGGGCCGCGCGCCTCGAACACCTGCTCGATGCGCGGCATCGCGCGCGGGCCCGCCGCCGCGATCGCGGTGCGCGCGGCGAGCACGACGGCCTCGCGCTGCGCGACGGTCATCCCGACCCAGTCGACGTCGAGCGCGGCGAACGCGGCGCGCATCGCGTCCGCCTCCGCCTCGCCTGCGGCGCCGGCGAGCTCGCGCTCGAGCCGCGCCACGATGCGCGCGAAGCCCGCCGGGTCGAGCGGGTCGATCACCTTCGACACGGGCACGCCGAGCCCGGCGAGCAGCTCGTCGGCGGCGTCGACCGCGCGCGACGCGAGGCTCGAGCTCATGCCCCGACGCACGCGCTACTCCGCGGCCGCCGGCTGCTCGCCGACGAGATCCTTCATCTTCGCGAGCGGCACGCGGATCACCTCGACCTCGGGTTCCTTCTCGACCGCACCCTTCTTGAGCTCCGCGACGGCCGCGTCGCCCTCGGCGCGCGCGAGCTCGGAGCGCAGCGCGAGCAGGTCGTGCGCCGCGACGACGAGTCGCTCCTTGCGGGACATGATGCGGCCCATGCGTTGCCCGCCGTACCGGCCAGCCCGGTAGGCCTTCGAGGCGGGGGCTGCGCCCGCAGCTGCAGCGGACGGTTTGAGGTGCGGCGGGCCAGGCGAGACGGTGCCCTCCGGGATCTCGCCGTCGCGCTGCGTGTCGAACGGCACGCCGACCTGCGTGAGACGCACCGGCTGGTAGGCCCAGTCGGCGTCGATGCGCGGCAGCGGATGGTTGAAGACGAGCTCGCTCGCGAGCGAGCGCCCGTCCGCGGGCACGAGCACGCCGGCGTTCGTCAGGTCCGCGATGATCGTCGCGAGCTGCTGCGGGTCGCGGATCTGCACCGCGTTGCTGCGGAACTTCCAGTAGCGCACGCCGAGGCCCGCGAGGATCTTCTGCTGGAACGCGTCGTCGAACGCCTGCCGCTCGGGCCCGAACACCTGCGCCTCGGCGAACGTGAGCGCCGCGTCGGCCGTCGCGCGGTTGAAGTCGCGGACGTCGCCGCGGAGCATGCGCGGCATCCGGAACGACATGCCCACCTTGTCGATGTTCCGCTCGTCGTACTTCTGGAAGAGCGCGTCGGCCTGCTGCGCCTGCGTGAGCGGCACGAGCTGGATCTTCATGCGCCCCGTCGCGAGCCCGTCCATCTCGCCGGGCCCCATCGGCTCCGCCTCGATCACGAGGATCTTGTGGAAGTTCTTCTTCCCCTTGATCTCGGTGTCGATGAAGTCGGTGACCTTCTGGACGCTGTCCTCGCTGAGCCGCCCGCCCGACACGAGCAGCGCCATCGGCGGCACGCCTTTGTTCTCGAAGTAGAGGTAGTTCACCTCCTCGGCGGAGCGGTTCCCGAGCACCGCGAGCATCTGCCCCGACCACCGCGGGATCCCGTAGCTCGAGCTCGGCGAGTGGATGCGCCAGTGCAGGATCTCCGTCGCGTGCTGAGCGTCCTTGCCTTCCGCGCGCCGGAGCGCGTCGACGGTCGAGTAGTAGCGCCCCGTCTTGCGCGACATGAGGCGCGGGTCGCCGAGCTCCTTGAAGAACACGACCGACGCGTCGACGATCTGCGCGTAGCGGCGGAACCGCACCTTCACCTTCTGCAGCCCCATCGCGAGCGGCGAGACGCGCACCGGCATCGAGATCTCGACGAACTCGGAGCCCTGCGGGAGCAGCCGCACCTGGTGGCTCGGCACGAACTCGAACTGAGCGACGCGGTCCGCGCGGTCGCGCAGCACCTCCCAGTAGGAGTTCCCCGTCGCCTCACGGTCCTGGCAGGTCTTCTTCCGGAGCTCGATAAACGTCTCCTTCACCGTGCACGCGTCGATGAACGACGCGACGCGGAACTTCTCGACGATCATCGCGTCGGAGACGCGATCGATCTCCGCCTCGACCTCCTCGTCGGTCGGCACGAGGTTGGAGACCTTCTGCCCGCGCTCGCGCGCGACGAGGCGTTCCACGTAGATCGCCGCCGCGACGTCGTCGTGGATGCTGTCGCTGTCGAGGTCGAGGATCGGCTCGAGGTGGTAGCCGTTCGCGTGGATGTTGTTCTGGTACGCCTCGACGTTCTGCCGGAGCGCGTTGCTCTCCTCGAAGACGCGCCCGAGCGCGAGCGGCGAGTAGGGCGGCTCGACGGCGCCGGCATTCGAGAACGTGCGCCGGACGACCTCCTCGTCGAGCTGCTGCGACGACTCGCGCGCCCGCGTGCCGTCCTCGCCGATGACGAACACCTTCGCGAGCGGGCTGCGCGCGTCGTCGCCGAACGCCTTCGCGATCGTCGCGTCGTCGCGCCGCTGCTCGCCCGGCCGCGACGCGCGGGACTTACCGACGGGGGTGCGCATCGCGTCGAGGGTAGCGCGTCGCGGCCGCCGCGCGAAGGCTCAGAGCTCTGAGTCGTAGAAGATGCGGAGCGTCGCGGCGCCGGCGACCTTCACGTGCGTGAGCTTCGTGTCGCCGCTGCCCGCGACGTACATCGGGTCGGTCACGTTCTGCGCCACCGCGAGCACGATGCCGCCGGTGCCCGCGAGCGTGTCGGTGCCGTTGGAGCCGTCGTGCTCGCCGCGCGCGAACGCGACGCCGTCGGTGATCGCGCGGAAGCGGACCCACTTCTGGCGCAGGTCCACCGTCAGCCCCGCCGGGTACGTCGTGACGCCGAGCGAACCGTGCACGAGCGCGGCGAGGTCGACCATCAGGACCGTGTTGACCGCGAGGTCGACGAACTTGTTCGGGATGGTGCGCAGGATCTCGAGCTTCGCGGCCTGCTCGCTCTCGTTCCGCACCGGGGAGTTGGTCGTCGTCACGGGGTCCTCAGCTCAGCCTTCGAGACGGTGATCAGGACGGTGTCGCGGCGCCCGTGCGACGTCGCGAGCACCACGCGGCTCGGCGAGCGCTTGGCGACCTCGGCGCGCGCGGCCACGGCCGCCGCGTCGCAATGCGACGCCTCGACCTTGCACGCGAGCTCCTGGAGCTCGACGCCAGGGCGCTTCCCCTCCTGCCGCTCGAAGACCCTCACGTCGAAGGTACGCGCCATGCCCGGCGAGAGTAGCCGAGGCTCACGCCGGACGCGAGGGGCGACGGCGTCCCGACGTCGGGACGCGGGCGGCGCGCGCGAGCGCCCGACGTTCCTCGCGGAGCGCGCCGGGCACCGCCTCGAGCCGCGCGCGCGGTAGAGCTCGGGGATCTTCGCGAGCAGCACCGGCGGCGGGGAGACGATCAGGAACGCGTTCCGCGGCTCGCCGACTCGCTCGGGCCACCGCGCGGCGAGCTCCTGCTCGGCGACGTCGATGAACGCGAACACGCCGCCGACCTTGGACGGCAGCAGGTCGAGCAGTGCCCGCGACGCGCGCCGCGTCGCGAGCTGCACCTCGCGGACGGGGCGCCTCACCGCTTCCGCTTGCGGGGCTTCTCGCCATCGACGACGACGGGGATCGAGAGCTTGCAGCCGCGACAGACGCACGGCGCGAGCCACCCGTCGCCACCGACCTCCCATGTCTGCACGGCATCGTCGCCGAGGTCGACGCCGCGCTCGACGGCGCACGCCTCGCAGAGGAAGCCATCGTCGTCGGCGACGAACACGCGCCCGCCCGTGAGCTGCACGAGGTCGTGCCTCGTCTGGTCGAGCTCGGCGAGGACGTCGGTCACCCCCACGCTGAGCCGCTCGCCGGCGGGCGTCGTCGTTTCGGCGGTCCACGGGCTGCCGCCTTCGCATCGGGCGCGCAGCAGAATCTCTTGCTCGGGCGTCACTAGATCCTCCTCGTCGTCTTGCACTTCGGGTAGCCGATGCAGCCGTAGAACTCGCCGTGCTTGCCGTACCGGCGCGCCATCGATCGGCCGCAGTCCGGGCACGCCGGCACCGCGAGGGCGCGCCGGTACGCCGCACGGATCTCGTCGGTCAGCCGGGCGAGGAAGTACCCCGCGCGGTCAGGCGCGCCCTGAGGCGCCGTCCGGAGCACCTTCTGCGACTCCTCGAGCGCGCGCACGCCCTCCGGCGTCCCGACGCACACGACGATGCGCACCGCGTCCTCGCCGCACGGGCGGGCCACGTCGGCGCCGGCGGCGAGCGACGTGTAGACGCGCACCATGGCGCGGCCGTGCGGGACGCCCACGTCGAACACGAGCTCGAGCCCCGCGCGCCCCTCGGCGCACCGACCGCCCTTCGCCCCGACCGACTCGCAGATCGAACGCAGGTGCGGGAGCAGCCGGGCGGCGGGGACCTCGACGTACCGCGAGCCGCGCCTCACGGCTGCACCCGTCGCCACTCACCGTGCGACACGACGATGCGCTCGTCGACGCCGTACGGCGGGCACGGCTCGACGAGCTTCACGGTGTAGCGGCCTGTCGTCCGCGACCGCGCGACGACGCGCGCTCGCCGCCACTCCTCGAAGAGCAGGACGTCGAGGAGTGGCGGCAGCCGACGGGCCCGGCTCACGACGACCGCGCGTCGGCGACCCGCTTCGCGTCGCCGATCGTCTTGAACGACTCGTGGTGCACCCACCG
>Ga0068860_100000846_pt1 | contig 34263 bp, 27 predicted proteins | sample KBSSwiS32_FD_66597 | JGI IMG/M metagenome (GOLD analysis project Ga0068860, IMG submission 66597) | Switchgrass rhizosphere microbial communities from Kellogg Biological Station, Michigan, USA - KBS Switchgrass S3-2 | ecosystem: Host-associated > Plants > Roots > Rhizosphere > Soil ... | reverse complement strand
ACGCCTGCGGCGCCGTGCCTCTTCACGGACGCTAACGATGGTCCTTTGAACAGCGAACCCGTGGTTCGCTAAGATATCAATTAATTGGCTTATCTGCAAAGTATCTGTCCCGCAACAGCCGGTCCTCCCCATAGATGTCATCATGAAAAAGAAGCCGTCCCTTGCTGCCCTCCACGGAGAAATAACGAAGAAATATAGGGACTTTGGCAAACCCATAGACAGTATGCTTCTCCTGGCGCTGTATCCAGGCTTTTAGCGTATCGGGCTTGTACCGGATAGTATCATTGCGAATGAGGAAATCTGCCAGTTTCTGCCACTCCTTCACCCGTACACACCCATGACTCAACGCCCGGAAGGACTTACCGAACATCCAACGAACGTTAGTATCATGCAGATATACATCGTATTTATTTCTAAAGTTAAACTTCATGACACCCAAGGAATTATCATCACCCTGGCGCTGCTTTAGCTGGTAAGGGAAATTATTCTTATTTAGCTTCCGCCAGTTGATGGTCGCCGGGTCCCGGACACTGTCATTCCAATCCACTACTATCAGGTTCTGCTTGTTGAGATAGTTAGGATTTTCCTTGATCTGGGGCAGCATCTCCTTAAAAATAATGCTGTTGGGCACCGTCCATTGAGGATAGGTGATAAAATTGGATATTTCGCTCGTCAGCAGCGGCGTGCGGGTCTTGGGAGCGCCCACGATCACCTTCGATGTAAAGACAGTAGTATCGTCATTGATGACATGCAGATCAAAGGCGGGCAGATTGACCCATACATAGGTAGTAGGCAGCGTATCAGGCAATAGCTTGTATTTGTCCATGGTGATGGCTACCCGCTTGAACTTCTCCCAGTCGGAGTTATCCATCATCGCGATCATGTCCGCATAGACCTTGCCGTTAACCTTTAGCTTATTGGCCGTCTGATAAGCACGGATGGCCCTCGCCAAAGTCGCCGTATCCACATAGTTGGCGTTGACGGTGCTATCTATATATCCCACCTCTTGTAGCCGGTGGCTCAGGTTGCGGTAAAAAGTAGCGGAGTCCTTATACGGATATTCCAGCCAGGTCAGCTTGCGAAATCGGGCCGTCGCCAGGAACTCTCCCAGATAGGCCCTCAGGGAATCATACCCTTTATATTTAGGCTGTAATGCCTGCAGGGCAGTGCTAAAGCTGTCCGTGTGAAGAGCTGTCGTCAGCAGGTCCTTATACAATCCGTCCGGGAGCAGCGAGTCTTTTCGCAGCGTGAGACTGTCATACTCCAGCCGCCCCTGTTTCAGATGTCTGACCAGGGTAAAGAAGGCATCCGTGTACAAAAGGTCAGCCCGGGCCCACAATGCCGCATTCTTTCGCGCCAGTGTGTCCTCGCCGAGTATGCGATGAATAAAGGACAGTGCGGTAAAATGGTAGTCGGATGGGAAAAGACCATACAGCTTGCTATTCTCAATAAAATTGAAAAGGGAATCCGCCGGCTTTTGCCAATGGTCTCTTTGGCTCCATAAAGGAACATAGCCATTGGCCTCGTAAATACTGTCCAGTAATTTACGGTAATTCAGCGTGGTGGTGTCGTTCAGCTTATCCTTGTTATCCAGGGCATACTGCAGCATCTTCTTCATGTCATCCCCTACACGTTCTTCTAATTTCGCAGGATTCTTTACAGTATCCTTATCCATTTTCCCGGGCTTCTCCCCGCAGGAAAAAAGGATCAATTGCAAGAAAAAAGGAACCAACAGCTGGCTACAACACTTTCGATAGTTCATTGCCCGGCAATATAATACAACGATCCAACATTTGGTAGTGGTAATATATTATTTTTTCTATCAATTTCTCCCGGCTTGCGGATATCAGCCTGGCAGACTAAGGGATGACTTTTTTGATATGCTGCTCCAACAGCAAAAGGTCTGCCAGCACCAGGGCGGTAACAGCCTCCAGCACTACAGGCACCCGCAGTGCGATACACAGGTCATGACGCCCTTTGACGGAAAATGTCTCCTGTTCCCCTGTCTCCCAGTTGAGGGTCAGCTGTTCTTTAGGCGTAGATGACGTAGGTTTCACCGCTATTCGAAAAACCAGCTCGTTACCGTTGGTGATACCCCCCACCACGCCTCCGGCATGGTTCGTTCTCGTCTTGCCCGTAGCATTTTCGATAGGATCATTATGCTGACTGCCGAACATCCGGGCAGCGGCAAAACCTGTCCCGAATTCGACGCCTCGTATGGCAGGAATGGCAAATACGGCATGGCTCAATACAGATTCCACACTGTCGAAAAAAGGCTCTCCCAGTCCGATAGGCAGTCCCTCTGCCCTGCATTCGACAATACCTCCGATGGTGTCCTTGGCATCGATGGCCTTTTGCAGCCCCTTTTCTATATCCGCCTCGCCCCCGATCTCCAGGATAGAAGCCCGCACGGGAATACCCCCGCCTACGGTTGCCAGCAGCTTCTTGGCTATAACCCCCGCAGCCACCAGCGCCACGGTCAGCCTGCCGGAAAAATGCCCGCCGCCCCGGTAATCCTCATGTCCTCCAAATTTGCTATGCGCTACAAAATCAGCGTGTCCGGGACGCGGAACAGCACGTTGTTTCTCATAATCCCCGCTGCGTGTATTGTTGTTCTCAAAAAGAATGGTCAGCGGCGCGCCCGTGGTCCGCCCATTGAATACGCCGCTCTTGAAAATAGGCAGATCATCCTCCTTACGAGGCGTCGTCCCCTTTTGCATCCCGCCCTTGCGTCTTTCTATATCGGGCAGAAAATCCTCCACGCTCAACAGCAGCCCCGCCGGGCATCCGTCAATATTCACTCCCACACTCTCCCCATGGGACTCTCCAAATATCGTCACTCGAAAAAGCCTGCCATATGCATTCATACTAACGCTGTTTTAGTATTGACACTCGCACCCAGCTGCTGCAGGTGCTCATAAAAATCCGGGTAAGATTTGTTGATCGCCTGCGCCTCCTCGATAGTAGTGTCTCCCTCCGCGCGCAACGCAGCCACGGCACAGGCCATAGCAATCCGGTGATCATGATGGGAATGCACCAACGCACCTTTCACCCCCTTCCCGCCTTCCACATACATCCTGTCCCCTTCCAGCCGGATGACGATCCCCATCTTCCCAAACTCTTCCTGTAAGGTCAGCCCGCGGTTGCTTTCCTTATGCGCCAGACGATTTACTCCATCGATAATAGTCACCCCCTCGCAGTAAGCAGCCAGCGCCACCAATGGAGGGAACAGGTCAGGGCAATCCGTAGCATCGAAATGAAAAGCCTTCAATGCTCCGGGACCGATACGCAGCGTACGGCCGTCCACTGTCATTTCCGCGCCACAGTCCTTCAACGCCTGCAGGATCGCTTTATCCGCCTGGGTGCTGGCAGTATCCAGTCCTTTTATAGTGACCGGTCCTGCAATAGCGCCTGCAACGAGCAGGAACGCCCCTCCACTCCAATCTCCCTCCACAGTATAGGTCCTGTCTGAAGCGTCAGCGCCTTCGCCGGAGAAATAAAACTCTTCATAATTCCTGTTCTCCACCTTCCAGCCAAAATGCTGCAATACATCTAACGTCAGATCAATATAAGGCCTGCTCTTCAGATTATTCACCTTGATGGACACGCCCTTCGCTCCGGCAGCCGCATAGGCAAACAGCAACCCCGTCAGGAATTGCGAGCTCAGCGATCCATCGATGCTGATGGTCCGGGGCTGTAACGGCCCCTGTATCTCCAAAGGCAGCCGCCCCTTGTTGGAGACGACACGAATGCCCAATTGCGGAAAGATCTCGTCAAAGAAATCCATCGGCCTCGTCAGCAAGCTTCCCTCCCCATTTACAGCAATGGGTTTTTCACTCAGCGCAATGATGGGTGCAAACATTCGTATCCCCAATCCACTCTCTCCGCAGTTCACAGCCGCCTTGCCGGGCTTTACACCCTTGCTGGCGATCTTCAGAACGTCCGCAGCCTGGGTCACTTCGGCCCCTAATGCCTGGATCACTCCCAGCGCTGCCTTGTCGTCATTGCTGTGCCCGGGATTATAAATGGTCGTCTCTGCCTCATTTAACAAGGCTGCCGCACAAGCTCTCTGCATGGAGCTCTTGGAGGCAGGCGCATCTATCTGGCCTTTTAGTAAAGATTGCTTTATTGTCGTCAACATATCAGCGAGCCGTTATGATTGATTGTAATAGTTTTTCCAATTCCACGATAGGAATGACTTTTACCATGGCCTGACCTATCTTGTTCAACAATACATAGTTCATGGAATCCTTCACCTTCTTCTTATCCATCTTCAGCACATTCATCACTTCCTTGCTGTCATAATTCGCCTGCGTCGGCAGACCATATTTCCTCAGCGTTTCGATCACCCTGTCCGTATCCTTAAAATCCGTATACTCTTCAGAGATCAGGCTGGCAGCCACCATCCCAATAGAAATAGCATGTCCATGCGGCAGCTGGAGGATGTTTTCAATGGCATGACCCAGCGTATGTCCAAAATTAAGCATCCGCCTGTCCCCCAGCTCGAACTCATCCTTTTCAACGACATTGGATTTGATCACCACATTGCGGCGGATCAGCTTCCCCAGAGCAGCTTTGTCCCTGCGATAGGTCGTCAGCTTGTTCTTCTCCAGCTCCCTGAACAACGCCGCATCCTTGATGGCGGCATGCTTGATGATCTCCGCAAAACCATTGACCCACTCCTCATCCGGCAGGGTCTTCAACAGACTGTAATCATACAAAAGGAACTCAGGCTGCCGGATAGTACCTACCAGGTTCTTGTAAATACCTACATCTATCCCATTCTTTCCTCCTATCGAAGCATCTACCATCGCAAGGATGGACGTGGGCAGGAATCCGCAGGGAATACCCCTCATATAGACAGCAGCGACATAGCCGGCTATATCCGTTACAACACCACCGCCGATGCCGATGAGAAAAGTTTTCCGGTCGGCGCCCATATTGATCAGCTGTTCGATGACCGAGTCCACCGTAGCCTGTACCTTATACGCTTCCCCGGCCTGTATGACGATCGTATTCCAGCCTTTGAACTTCTTTTGATGCCCCTGAAAGACATGCTCGTCCGTAAGGATCACCGCCTGCTGCCTGCTCACCAGCTTCTCCAGGTAAGAAAAGTCGGCATCGAAATAATAAGTGGTGGTCTTGCCGGAAAATTTATACTGCAGTCTGTTCATATCTGTTCTTTGAGTCTTACGAATGCTTCCAGCTCGGCATCCAGGCTCTTCACCTTATGATGCTCTTCCTGCTTTTCGATAAAATCTTTCACTTGTTTGACACTGCTGGGACTTACAGATAAGGCATGATAGTTTTCTTCCCATTCGAAAGGAGCAGCCAGCAGCTTGTTCTCATTCAGCCAGGCTGACGAGGCAGCCTTGATGCTTCTGACCACCTGCGCAAGATTCTGCGCGGGCATCAGCTGTATCAGCAAATGCATATGATCCTCCACGCCATTGGCCGCCACTATCCTAAGTCCCTTCTCCTCGCCCTCCTTCTCCATATGGGCGAAAAGAATTCTCCTGACAGGTTTTGCCAGCAGCTTTTCACGCCCCTGTACAGTACAGATAACATGTACGAACAGATAGACAGAAGGCCCGCTCATGACTATGAGTTCATGATCTTGTTCTGATGGTTGATGGACTCCATATGCACAGCATCATAATACTTGGTGATGAACTCCTTGCTTAAACCCAGCTTTTCGCCTTTTGCAAAAGCTTTTTCAAGGATGGCATTCCACCGGTTGGTCTGCAGGATGGTGATGTTATTCTCTTTTTTATAGGCCCCGATCTTATCGGCAACCTTCATACGTTGTCCTAACAGCTGTATCAGCTCATCATCGATGTGGTTGATCTGCTCCCGCAGCTTAGCCAGCGCGTCGATAAATTCTTTTTCGGTAGAAGTCTCATGACGCCACTTGATGCTGTCCAGCATTTCGGCCAGACGCTCGGGTGTGATCTGCTGCTTCGCATCGCTCCATGCCTTATCGGGGTCGATATGGCTCTCGATGATCAGCCCGTCGAAATCCAGGTCGATTGCCTTCTGTGCTACATCCAGCAGGATATCACGGCGACCGCTGATATGACTTGGGTCATTGATCATCATCATACCGGGGCTGCGACGCTTCATCTCGATGGCCAGGTGCCACATGGGTGCATTACGGTATTCTGTATTGCCATAAGAGCTGAATCCACGATGGATAAGCCCTATTTGTTTGATGCCAGCCTTGGCAACCCTCTCCACGGCTCCTGTCCACAGTTCCAGATCAGGGTTGATAGGGTTCTTGATCAGCACGGGCACATCTACACCACGAAGGGCATCCGCTACCTCCTGTACACTAAAGGGGTTCACTGTAGTACGGGCGCCTATCCACAATACATCCACGTCAAAGTGCAGAGCGTCCTCTACCTGCTTGCCCGTTGCCACTTCCACCGTAACAGGCAGTCCCGTCAGCTTGCGGGCCTGTTGCATCCAGGCCAGCCCCTTGGTGCCGATGCCTTCAAAGCTCCCCGGACGCGTACGCGGTTTCCAGATGCCGGCACGGATCATGTCCACTTTACCGGTCTTCGCAAGGCGACTGGCAGTCTCCAGCACCTGTTCCTCGGTCTCTGCGCTGCAGGGGCCGGAAATGATCAAGGGACGTTTGTTCCAGGCTGCCTGGGTGATCTCCCTCGTAGTTTTTGTTTCCGTTGCTTCCATAATATTTAAAATTTATTCTACTATTATCTTGAATTCGCATCATTCATCCGGATGCGCCGGCCTTTATAATTCTTTCCATCGATGGCGCGGATCATCTGCGCCGCCGCACGTTTGTCGATCTCGATCCAGCTGTTCATCTCCTTCATATCTATCCGCCCCAGCACTTCCTTACGCAGATCGCTCATGTCCAGTATGAACTGCAGAAAGCTGGCCTTATAAAACCCATCCTTCGTACCCAGGTTGACAAACAGCCGGGCATAATCGCCGCCGCCATTATGTTCCCTGCGTACCCTTCCTTCTCCAGCGTCCCGGCGGTTGAAATCCTTTCTGTCCCCCCCACGACTGTCTCTGCTGCCATACTCGCGGGACCTTTCCCGTACATTCAGGTCTTCCGCATTTTCATAGTATTTCAAAAATCTGTCGAACTCCATGGCGGCTACCCGCTTCAACACTTCCTCCTTGCTGACTTCCGCAAACTTCTCGGCCAGCATGGGAACATAGGTCTCATAATCCCCATGGCTGATATCTGCTTGTAGCAGCTTGTCCATGAAAGAAAAGAACTGCTTACGGCATACATCCTTGCCAGTGGGTATCTCCATCTTGTGAAATGGCACCTGTACGATACGCTCGATCTGTTTCAGCTTGCCGATCTCCCGGCTATGGACAATGGAAATAGAGATACCCGTGTTCCCCGCCCTTCCCGTACGGCCGCTGCGGTGCGTATACACTTCCACATCGTCCGGCAGCTCGTAGTTGATCACATGCGTTATATCCTTTACATCGATACCCCTGGCCGCCACATCCGTCGCGATCAGCAATTGCAGGGTCTTTTCCCTGAACTCACCCATCACTTTATCACGCTGCTGCTGGGTCAGATCTCCATGCAATGCGTCGATATCATATCCTTCCCGCGTCAGCTTTTCCGCAAAGGTTTGCGCATCGACCTTGGTACGGGTAAAGATGATGCCATAGATGCCTGGATTAAAATCGATCAGTCTTTTCAAGGTCTCATACCGTTGATTGGCGCTTGTCACATAATACTGGTGATCGATGTTCTTATTCGCCGTATTTACCTTACCCACGGTGATCTCCTTTGGAGCCTCCATGTACTTCTTGCTCACCCGGCGGATCTCCGGAGGCATCGTGGCGCTAAATAGCCAGGTAGCCTCCCGTTCAGGCGTATTTTGTAAAATAAACTCGATGTCGTCCTGGAAACCCATGTTCAGCATCTCATCCGCCTCGTCCAGCACCACATATTTTATCTGTCCCAGATCGATCGCCTTCCGCTCGATAAGATCGATCAGACGGCCCGGGGTCGCTACCACGATGTGTACGCCCCTTCTCAGGTCCCGGATCTGAAGCCCGATGGAGCTGCCTCCATACACTGCCAGCACATGCATGCCAGGCATGAACTTCTTGAATGACTCCATTTCGCTGACGATCTGAAGACATAATTCCCGGGTTGGGCAGACCACCAGGGCCTGTGGGTGTCGCTGGGCAGCATCCACCAGCTGCAGCAAAGGAAGCCCAAACGCCGCCGTCTTGCCGGTACCGGTTTGCGCCAGCCCCACCAGGTCCTTTGTCCCGCTTAATAAAACAGGTATCGCCTGTTCCTGTATTGGGGTCGGATTTTTGAAACCCAGCGCATCGGTAGCCTGTACCAGCCTGGCATCCAAGCCCAACCCTTCAAATGTCATCATAAACTGTTAAAATTTGCCGCAAAGGTACGATTTTCAAGGCCTTTAGCCCCCTGCGGCCTACATTATTCCTATTTTAATATTTTTTTGATCTTATTCGCATTTTCCATCAATTCCTGCAAATAGTCGTAGTTCTCCTTCTCCAGACAGCTCTTGAACTTCCTTAGCTGAGAGATATGCTCATTCAGCACATCCAGCACATGCTCCCTGTTTTGCATAAATATCGGCAACCACATGGACGGATTGCTCTTGGCCAGCCGCACGGTACTCTCAAAACCACCTCCCGCCAGCTCGAAGATCGCGCTCTCCTCCTTTTCTTTCTCCAAAACAGTGTTCGCCAGGGCAAAAGAAGTGATATGGGAAATATGGCTGATATAGGCAGCATGCATATCATGATCCGAGGCATCCATATATACCATATGCATCCCCAGCAGCCTGTATATATGCTCGACCTTTGCTACCGCCTCCGGGTCGCTGTCCTCCTTCCCGCAGATGACACAAGCCCTGCCTGCAAAAGCATTCCGCACGGCAGCCTCAGGGCCGCTGTATTCAGTACCCCACATGGGATGCGTGGCTACAAACCTTTTGCGCATAGGGTGTCCCGCGAGACTATCGCACAGCGCCTGCTTGGTGGACCCCGCATCCGCCACGATCTGCCCATCTCCGATCAGATCCATGATCTTCTTTACCATTGGCACGGTAGCATCGACGGGTATAGCCACATAAATAAGGTCACTCTTCTTTACGGCCTCTTCCAACGGCAACGCCTCATCGATAAGTCCAAGCTCCAGCGCCTTTTCCAGGCTGGCAGGCGTACGGCTCACACCAATGACATGCTTTACAAGCCCCCTGTCCTTCAGTCCCAGGCTAAAGCTGCCGCTGATCAACCCCACCCCTACTATTGTTAATGAATCGAACATTTCAATTTTTTTCTACCGTGAATAATGCTCCTATTCTTTTTATGCTTTCCTGCAGCTTCTCCGTACTGCTGCAAAGACTCACCCGGATATATCCTTCTCCCGCCTTGCCAAAAATGCCACCCGGTGTAATGAAAACCCCGGCCTCATACAACACCTTATCGCTCAGCGCAAACCCGTCCTTATATTCGCCCGGCGCCTTTGCCCAGACAAACATGCCCGCCTGCCCCCTGTCGAAGACACAGCCTAACTGCTCCAGCAGCTGATAGACCCAGCCCCTCCTTTCCCGGTACACCGCATTGACGCTGTCATACCAGTCCTTTCCCAACCCCAATGCCCTGGCAGCCGCCAGTTGGACAGGCAAGAACATCCCGCTATCCATATTGCTCTTGAATCGTAACACCTCATCGATACGCTCCTTGGCTCCCGCCAGCGTTCCGACCCGCCAGCCGGCCATATTCTGCGATTTGCTAAGACTATTCAGCTCGATGACCACTTCCTTCGCCCCGGGCACAGCCAGCAGGCTCATGGGTGATTCATTCAGTATAAAGGAGTAAGGATTGTCATGACAGATAAGGATCCCGTGCTTTTTCCCAAACGCCACCAGCTTCCCGAACAGGTTGATGTCCGGCAGCTGACCCGTAGGCATATGCGGATAATTTACCCACATCAGCTTTACAGGAGTATCCTCGCTCGTTACCAGCTTCTCCAGCTCATCGAAGTCAGGATACCAGCCATTCTCCTCCGTCAGCGCATAATCCACGGGAACACCCCCCGCCAGCCTGACCGCGCTGCGATAGGTAGGATATCCGGGATTGGGCACCAAGGCCCTGTCCCCTTCATTCAGATAGGTCATACAGATATGCATGATCCCTTCTTTGGAGCCGATGAGAGGCAGTATCTCCGTATCAGCCGACAGCTCCACTCCATACCATGTCTTATACCATGCCGCCACCGCATTACGCAGCACTGGAGACCCTTTATAAGACTGATAAGCATGCGTATTGGGCTTGGCGCTCTCCTCCTGCAATACGCGGATCACATCCGGATGAGGGGGCAGGTCCGGACTGCCGATACCCAGGTTGATGATATTTTTTCCCTGCTTGTTCAGCTCATCGATCTCTCTCAGTTTCTGAGAAAAATAATATTCACCGATGCCTTCCAGTCTCTTGGACGTATGCATAAATTATACTGTTTTCCCTTTTTTGTAAATGCCATATACTTTTAGGTCTGCCGTAATTGGACGTATGTCCTCGATCACTTTATTGAACTGATCCAGCGTTTCGAATTCCATGTCAGCATGAAAGGAGTATTCCCAGTCGCTGCCCGGAATAGGAAAGGATTGCAGCTTGCTGAGATTGATACCGCCCTCGGCTATACGCGTCAGCACCCTTGCCAGGCTTCCCCTCGAATGATCCGTATGAAAGTTTACGGATGCCTTGTCCGCGCTCTCCACCTTTTCCGCCTTGTCCTCCCGTTGAAGGATGAGGAACCTCGTGTAGTTGTTCTTCATCGTATGGATATTGGGCGCCAGCACCTGCAACCCAAAAAGTTCAGCAGCCAGCTTGCTGGCAATAGCCGCTACATGCTTGCTGCGGTGTTGCTGCAGCAGCTTTGCGCTGAGCGCTGTATCCTCGGTCTCCACCAGCTTCCACTGGGGATGCTTTTCCAAAAAATCGATGCATTGTAACAAGGCCATGTGGTGGGAATGCACTTCGCGTATATCCTCCAGCTTTACCCCCGGATTGGTCAGCAGATGCTGACGTATCTGTAAATAGATCTCCCCTACTATCCGAAGATTGCTCTTTTGAAGAAGATTGTAGTTTGGAAGGATGCTTCCGGCAATGGAATTCTCGATGGCCATCACTCCTCCGTCACTCTCCTTTTTAGAGGCGGCCACCCGGATCACCTCCCTGAAAGTGGCGCAGGTGATAACTTCCACATCCTTGCCGAAAAACTGCTGCGCAGCCACCTGGTGAAAGCTGCCTTCATAACCTTGTATGGATACTCGTATGCTCATAAATGACGAATCCCGGCTTTTGGCCGGGATTCTTATTGTTTAGTTACTTTTTACTTGTTTCTTAACAAAAGCATTCCCGGCCTACTGGTAAAGTAGAAAAAAAAGTAAAAATAAAAATAACGGTATGCCTTTGCGATATTCATATAATGGACCAAAATTAAAGACTTCCGGGGAATTATAAAATTTATTTTAGGTTAAGCCCAAGATTTAGAAATTATCTAATCCAGACGGTTGCTTATTTTCTCGTCGATCAGTTTAAACAGGTGAAAAGGCTTGTACGTCCGCCAGTTATCCAATTCCATCAGCTCGATATACCGGTTGAGTTTCGCCTTCCGGAAATCATACTGTGTCTGCTCCGGCATGTTCAGACAGACGACCCATCCCCCCGCATCCGTCACTTCCTCGAACCATTCTTCATAATAATCCTTGTCACCGCTGTGGAAATTGAGAACATTCTCGGCAATGAGGATGTATTTGGTAATGCCCGATCCAAAAAATTTATCGACCACCTCCCGCTTGATGTTCATGATATCGTTCTCGATGGCATCGTTCCATTCCCCGAAAAGTTCGATCACCACATAATGCTCGTCATAGTCCGCCAGCAGCACCTTCATATACAACGTACGCGACCCAAACTCATCCCACTGCGGATGGATATAATAGTTATAGATGGTTTGAGAAAATTCGAATTCAGAATAAACCCTTCCGTAAAAAGGCGATCTCTCGTCCTCTTCGCTCACATACTGGTGGCGCCAATTATAAAAAGGTTCTATCTCATGCATATCGTTAACAGGATTCTATTGCTTTTTTTACGCTGCCCGATCGCAACAGCAGGGCCTTTGCCTGTTCGTAATCCGTCAGCCCCGTGCCTTCCATGACCATCTTCGTGCCCCTGTCCACCAGCTTGCTGTTCGTCAGCTGCATATTCACCATCTTATTATCTTCTACCCTTCCAATCTGGATCATTACAGTAGTAGAGATCATATTGAGCACCAGCTTTTGGGCCGTCCCGCTTTTCATCCGGGTGCTGCCAGTGACAAATTCGGGACCTACCACCACCTCGATTGGGAAATCAGCCAGCGCCGCTATAGGGCTCCCGGGATTGCATACGATACAACCCGTGATGATCCCCCTCTTCCTGCTTTCTTCCATCGCCCCTATCACATAAGGAGTGGTACCGCTGGCGGCAATACCCACCACTACATCCTTCTCATCGATATTATATTTTTCCAGGTCCGCCCACCCTTGCTCCGAATCGTCCTCTGCATTTTCAATGGGCTTCCGGATCGCCTCTTCTCCCCCGGCAATAAGCCCTATGATCAGATCAAAAGGCATACCATACGTAGGAGGTATTTCACTGGCATCCAATACTCCCAGGCGACCGCTCGTACCCGCGCCAATATAGAACAGCCGGCCCCCTGCCAGCATTTTATCCGTTATCGCAACCGTCAGCTTTTCTATCTGGGGGATAGCTTTTGCCACAGCTTCGGGAACAGACCTGTCTTCCTGGTTAATGTAGGTAAGGATCTCTTGAATGCTCAATTTTTCCAGATCATGATATCGGCTTTGCTCCTCGGTAACCTTCTCAAACGCCATACTTTATATTAATTGGTTATTTACTTTGCCTTATGATACTTCACCAGCCCGTCCATCGGCTTTTGCAATATCGTACCAAGTTCGAATTCATACGTTCCACAAAGTTCCTTGATCACATCCCTGAATCCATAAGCTACCCCTCCTACAAAATGTATCGGTAATTTCCAGCTTTCCCGATACTTACACAAATGCTGAAAGAAAAAATCATTCAGCCCATCCTCGATGATATTCTCTACCATATAATGCCCCCTGTTCTCCGCGAGGAATAACGTAAAAGAGGCCAGATATCGGTTGGGCAACGGTCGTTTGTAAACGCTTTCCAGTATCTCACTGGTATTGGTCGCATACCTGGCGTCGAACTTATACCGCAGCTCCTCGTCAAAAGTATTGTAAAGATAATATTGTAATACCTTTTTGCCCAGATAGGCCCCGCTTCCCTCGTCTCCCAGCACAAAACCCAATCCCGGGCTATTTTTAGCAATCTTTTTGCCGTCAAAATAGCAGGAATTGCTACCCGTCCCCAAAATGCAGGCAATCCCCTTGCTATCCCCGCACACCGATAACGCAGCCCCCATAAGATCATGGGTTACATGCACATCAGCCCCGGAAAACAACCGGCGTATCGCCCGCTGCACCACCTTCCGGTTGTCCGGATCCTTACATCCCGTACCGTAATAATAAACGGCATCTACCTGCCATCGTGCAATAGAGGGTTTTAGCTCGTTTTCTATCACCTTCACGATCCCTGCCTCATCCAGAAAATAAGGACTGATTCCCTGCGTATCCAACTTTTTCCGCCTGCCATCATGCAGCAAACACCATTCACATTTGGTAGCGCCGCTGTCTGCGATTAATATATTCACTATCCTCTTTTGGGCTGCAAGTTATAGTATGATTGCTTAATTTGCGGCCTAGTCGCTCACAGCCGTGTTAAAATTTTCGTTCGAATGAAGAAACTTCAGGTCTGGTTACCGCTCTTATTCGCCATCGTTATGATCCTGGGAATGGTTATTGGCTTCCGTTTGAGAGGAAATGTCGTCACCTCCGGCTTTTTCAAAACGCGCAAACAATCCCCCGTACAGGAGGTCATCGACCTGGTTAATATGAAATACGTAGACTCCGTATCCATGGATACCTTGGGCGATGCCGCCATCGAAGGCATGCTGGCCCACCTGGACCCCCACTCCTTGTTTATCCCGCCCATCGAGGTTCCTGAGATCAATGAAGACCTTCAGGGCAATTTTCAAGGCATCGGAATAGTATTCGAAGTATTCGACGATACGGTGAATGTCGTCAATGTCCTGGCAGGCGGCCCCAGTGACAAAGCTGGATTACAGGTAGGAGATAAATTCCTCAAAATAGGGGATTCCGTGGTGACAGGTAAAAGTGCCGATATGGACAGGATCACAAAACTCATGCGCGGCCCCGGCTCCAGCAAGGTCAACATAAAAGTGTCGAGACAGGGACAGCCCCGTGATTTCACTATTATCAGGGGCACCATCCCGCTGCCCTCCCTGGACGCAGCCTACATGATAGATAAACAGACAGGCTATATCCGCCTCAATAAATTCTCCGAGACCACCCATGCCGAATTTGCCGGCGCCATCGAGGGTCTGCAAAAGCAAGGGCTCCAGCAGCTGGTACTCGACCTGCGGGGCAACGGAGGAGGTATCCTCGAGGAGGCCATCGAAATAGCAGACGATTTCCTGGACGGGGATAAGCTCATCGTATATACAGTGGGCGTCCGGGCTCCAAGAACAGAATACCGCTGCCGCCGGGACGGGCTTTTCGAGAAGGGCAAGCTGGTCGTCCTCACGGACGAAGGGACGGCATCCGCCAGTGAAGTGCTGACAGGCGCGCTCCAGGACTGGGATAGGGCCACTGTCATCGGCCGCAGGACCTTTGGTAAAGGATTGGTGCAGGAACAATATCAGCTCAGTGACGGCTCCGCCCTTCGCCTGACAGTAGCCCGCTACTATACCCCCACAGGGCGCAGCATCCAAAAACCCTATGACAAGGGGCGTGACGAATACAATGAAGAAGTGCTCAAACGATTCCACAATGGGGAAGTCCTGCACGGCGATACCTCCACAACCCATGCCGGCCCCGCCTACAAGACCCTGGGCAAGGAAAAGAGGACCGTATTCGGAGGCGGAGGTATTACCCCCGACATATTTATAGGATTCGATACCTCTACCCTGGCCAGGAATATCACCGCGCTATACATGGGTGGAACGATCAGCCGCTTCATTTACAGCTATTATATCCAGCACCTGCCTGTCTTTCAATCATTTAAGACCCCGGCCGAATTCGTGGCAGGCTTTCATGGGGACGACCAGCTCTGGAATAGCCTCACGACCTATGCTGCCAAAGACACCATTAACCTAAATAGTGTCCCGCCTAAAGATAAAGAGGTCCTTCTGCATCGTCTAAAGGCGCTGATGGCCAGACAGATATGGAGAACGGAAGGATATTATCAAGTGAGCAATGCCTACGACCCGATGGTTACCAGGGCACTGGAGGTAATAAAAAAATAGTCCTATAGATCTACCAGCACATTGATACCAATGGTCTTGTATTTCTCTTTCTCCAAGCCCACTTTATAGAACAATCCCAATGTCAGCCCCATGTCGGAACCGCCCATTCCAAGGCGGACGCCGCCGCGTATCAGCGGCCCATAGCTGTTGGCATGGAAGCCGCCATCCCCATAATAAGCATCGCTGTAAGAAAAGCTGGTGTATCGGTAGCCAAATCCACCTCCAACATAGCCCCCTACGCGGCTGTTATTGTCGGTCGTAGACTTCCATCCGAAATTATAATCCGCCACCAACGGCGCGTCGACGGCAAAATAAAGACTGGATGTACCATTGGAGAAATTGGAAACAGAGCCAAAACCCAGGCCCAGCGGGGCACCCAGACTGATAGAGGAATTTCCATTCTCGACGATATTGTAACGGGGAAAATAATTGAGATCCTTAAAAACAAATGTAACGTTGTCCTGGTAACCTTCAGGGCCAATTTTCGCCCACATGACATCGACGGAGCCTCCAAAGCTATGCATGAACTGAGCACGGGCGCCGCCCGCCAGACCGCATATCAGCAGCAATAAAAAGGAACACTTCTTTAGCATGAAAAAAAGTTTAGGGGTGGCCCCTAAGATAATAGAGCCATTTTATTGATCGGGTAAGAATTTACGGACGTGTAGATTTGGACAATCACCGTGTAAAAAAAGGGCTTCTGCGTGCATACGCAGAAGCCCTCTCCATATGGGAATGATTATTTCTCCTTATCCAGCAATTCCTTCTTCTCTATCCGGTAAGAGCTTATCAGCCCTAAACCACCGCCGATAGCTATCATCGCAAAATAGATCGATACGTTGGCTCCATTGGAGTCTCCCCAATGGTCGTTATTGTGCCCTATCTTGTATAAGAGCGTATTGTCCAGCATATAGGCTACAAAAAGTCCAAGACCGGCGCCCACCAATAAAAGTCCCCATTTCAGGTTACGGAAAGGAGCGGGACGTGGCTTCTCCGGCTTGATATTGGGGTCCAGCCCCTTCTCGATCATCGCCATATTCTCCCTATTCCGCATATAGCGTATGCCAAATATCACTGCACATATCCCAAGGGTTAGGAGTATCATCCACAAAAACACTAATTGTTCAGGTCCCATTGTATTGTTTTTTTCTTTTTAATAATCGCTTTCGCTCTTCGCACAACCATCGGACTACTGCAGTTCGCCCGGGGTTACAGCTTTTAATAGAATTTTTCTGAAAAGAGCTTTTCGCCTGTTTACAGCAATTAGGACTACAGGCTACACCGCGAGGTTACAGCGTTCTTCGTATAAATATAAAGTTGTATCTTTTTGTAACCTGACCCTTTTACCCCCCGTCATATTACCGTGCTGCACACCGGACTTACTGATACAGAACTCATTAGCAAAATTCTCAAGGGAGAGCAAGCTCTTTTTGCCCAGTTGGTCGAACGCTACCAGAATTATGTATTTACCCTGGTCCTGCGTTTTACCGACAGCCGTGAGGACGCAGAAGAGATATCCCAGGACATATTTGTAAAGGCTTATCGCTCATTGGCAGATTTTCGGGGGGAGTCGAAATTTAGCACCTGGCTGTATACCATCGTTCGCACCAGCTGCATCACCTTCCTCCGTAAAAAGAAACTGAATATCACCTCTATTGACGATGAAAGGACCTTCATGCAGCTGGAAAGCCGGGAGTCCTCCTTCAAAGCCAATACCATCGAGCAACGATCCCGGCATGCCATGGTCAATGAAGCCATCCGCATGCTAAGCCCGGATGATACCCAGCTGCTTTCCCTCTTTTATAAAGGGGAGCAGTCATTGGAAGAGATAGGAAAAATCATGCACCTGGACCCCAATACAGTGAAGGTAAAGCTTCACCGGGCCAGACACCGTTTGAAAGATAAAATGGAAAAACATTTTAGCCATGAGGTACGTGAAATACAGGGGGAATGATAACAATATTATATTTACAACTATGGATACACCTATTCAAATAGAAGAACGCTTGTGGGATTACATCGACGGACTCAGCAGCCCCGAAGAAAGGTCCGCGATCCAAACCCTGATAGCGGAAAATATAGAATGGCAGCGGAAATATAAGGAGCTGCTGAACATCCATCAGGCAATGAATGAGGTGGAACTGGAAGCGCCCTCCATGCGATTTACAAAGAATGTAATGGAAGAGATAGCCCGCTATCAGGTAGCGCCTGCCACCAAGACCTATATCAATAAGAATATCATCCGCAGCATTGGAGCCTTCTTCCTGACCTTGATCGCAGGCTTCCTGATCTATTGCCTGGGACAGTTCAAGTGGTCTTCGCAGCCCACTTCATCCAGCTTCATGCCTCATATCGATCTGGACAACGAAATGAAGAAGTTCGACTGGAGCAGGGTCTTCAATAGCGCCTATACCAATGTATTCATCCTGGTATTGGTGGTCCTGGGTCTGGTCATGCTGGACATGTATCTCCAGCGAAAAAGACAGCAACGACAGGCCAGGGAAGGCTCATAATCTACTTGAATTTTTTCTTCAGCTCTGCTAGTTTCGCCTGGAAAGGATCTAAAGGCTTATCCCCTTTGTCCCCCGCGCCCTTTCCTACAGGACCCTTGCCTGGACGCTGTCCCCCACCCTGCGGCTTGCTCGCAGCAGGCTTATTACCTTTCATGGACAGCGAAATACGTTTACGCGCAATATCCACCTCCATAACAGTGACCATCACCTTCTGCTGCAGCTTCACTACCTCATTCGGGTCGGACACATAAGTATTGCTCAGCTGGGAGATATGCACCAGCCCATCCTGCTTGACGCCGATGTCCACAAAGACCCCAAAATTGGTGATATTTGTTACGATGCCCGGCACGGTCATCCCCTGCTTCAGGTCTTCCATCGTCTTGATGGTTTCTTCAAAGCGGAACTCCTCGATGACGCTACGCGGATCACGCCCCGGCTTCTCCAGCTCTTTCATGATATCATCGATGGTAAATTCCCCCACCTTCTCCGTAACATATTTCTTTTTAACGACTTTTTTGCGGAGCTCGGACTGCTGTATCAAGTCCGTCACGGTGACGCCGAGATCACCGGCCATTGCTTCCACCACGCTATACGTTTCCGGATGCACAGCGCTATTATCCAGCGGATTGGCGGCCTCCCGTATTCTAAGGAATCCGGCACATTGCTCAAAGGTCTTGGGCCCCATCAAACTCACCTTCTTCAATTCTTCACGGCTGGCAAAAGCCCCATTCTTCGTCCTGTATTCCACGATATTCTTTGCCAGGGTTGAAGAGAGCCCGGATACATAGGTCAACAAATGCTTGCTGGCGGTATTAAGGTCTACGCCGACATGGTTCACACAGCTTTCCACCACCCTGTCCAATTCCTCTTTCAGCTTGTTCTGATTGACATCATGCTGGTACTGCCCGACACCGATGGATTTGGGATCTATCTTTACGAGCTCGCTCAAAGGGTCCAGCAGACGTCTGCCGATACTGATGGCGCCCCGCACGGTTACATCCTGGTCAGGGAACTCCTCACGGGCAGTCTCGCTGGCAGAATAAATGGAAGCCCCGCTTTCATTGACCATAAAAACGCTCACTCTTTTTCCAAAATCGATGCCCCGCACCAATTGCTCCGTCTCACGGCCCGCCGTCCCATTCCCTACAGCAATGGCCTCGATGTCATACTTGTCTATGAGCCGTTTCAGCTCGGCTGTACTGGCCTGCACCTCCTGCTGAGGCGGATGCGGATAGATGGTGCTGTTATGGAGAAAAGTTCCCTGGGCATCCATGCATATTACTTTACATCCTGTCCGGAAGCCGGGATCGAGCGCTAATATTCTCTTGGACCCCAATGGCGAGGCCAGCAGCAGCTGACGCAGATTCTCCGCAAACACCCTTATTGCCTCTTCATCCGCCTTGTTCTTGCTGATAAGCCTGAACTCATTTTCAATACTGGACTTCAACAGCCTGTCAAAGGAGTCCTCGACAGCCTTTTTTACTTCTCCCGCCGCCGGTGTAGTGGCCTTCACAAAAATTCTCTCCAGAGCATCCACCGCCGTTTGCTTGTCGATATTGAGGTCCATGATCAGATAGCCTTCCTTCTCACCCCGCCGGATGGCAAGGATCCGATGAGAGGGACAGGCAGCCAATGGCTCATTGAATTCAAAATAATCCCGGTATTTCTGCGCTTCTTCCTCGTCTTTTTTAGATCCCAGCACTTTCGAGCTGAGCACCGCGTTTTCATTGAAAAGCTGCCGCACTTTACCGCGGGCCTGCTCATTCTCCGATATCCATTCCGCAATGATATCCCGGGCTCCCTGCAACGCTTCCTTGACGTCCTTCACCTGGTCATTAAGGAATTTGGCAGCCTCTTCACCGGCATCACCCCCTCCCTGCTCAAAAAGGAATTTAGCCAGCGGCTCCAGCCCCTTCTCGATGGCAGTAGTAGCCCGGGTCTTGCGTTTGGGCTTATACGGCAAATAGATATCCTCCAGCTCGGTGGCGTCATAACAATTGTCGATACGCCCCTTCAGCTCCGGCGTCAGCTTGCCTAATCCCTCTATGGTCTTCAACACTGTCTCCTTCCGCTTGTCCAGCTCGGAGAAATATTTGATCTGCTCCACCACGTCGTTGATCTGCACTTCGTCAAGGTTGCCGGTAGCTTCCTTACGATAGCGGGCCATAAAGGGAATAGTGGCCCCTTCTGCATGCAGACCATGAACATTGTTTATCTGTTTGAGACTGAGGCTTAGCTTTTCTGCAATTTTCTGTATGTACGTAGATTCCATAGTTCTGTTAAAAAATGCGGGGTGCAAATGTAAAGTATCTTTACGTTATTTTTACATCCGAAATAATAGGTATGGATATCAAAAACAACATCCTCGAGACCATCGGTCATACTCCACTTATCCGGCTCAACAAATTGACGAAAGATTTGCCATGTACCGTACTGGCCAAGGTAGAATATTTTAACCCCGGCAACTCCATCAAAGATCGGATGGCGCTGAAAATGGTGGAAGTGGCCGAAAAAGAAGGCAGGCTGAAGCCCGGCGGGACCATCATCGAATGCACTTCCGGCAACACCGGCATGGGCCTTGCCCTGGCAGCCGTGGTTAAAGGATATAAATGCATTTTTACCACCACCGACAAGCAATCGAAGGAAAAAATAGATATCCTGAAAGCCCTGGGCGCCGAAGTCATCGTTTGCCCCACCAATGTCGAGCCGGAAGACCCCCGCTCCTATTATTCCATAGCCCGCCGGCTGGCAAAGGAAATACCCAACTCATTTCATGCCAATCAGTATGATAATCTGGCCAACCGCCAGGCACATTACGAGACCACAGGCCCTGAGATCTGGCAGCAGACGGACGGCAAGATCACCCATCTCGTCGTAGCCACCGGCACAGGCGGTACAGTCACCGGCACCGCTATGTTCCTGAAAGAAAAGAATCCTAAGATACAGGTATGGGCTATCGACCCCTTTGGCTCGCTCCTGACAAAATATTTCCGCACAGGGGAAGTAGACATGAATGAAGTGCACCCCTATATCAGCGAAGGCATCGGGGAAGACTTCGTACCTCAGAACTACGATATGCAATACGTAGACGTCTTCGAACAGGTGACGGATAAGGACGCCGCCATCATGGCCAGACGCATTGCCAAGGAAGAAGGCCTTTTCTGCGGCTACAGTGCAGGTACAGCCGTCCAGGGACTGCTGCAATTAAAGGACCTGCTGAAAAAAGACGACCTGGTGGTGGTTATCCTCCACGACCACGGCAGCCGTTATGTTGGAAAGGTCTATAACGACCAGTGGATGATGGAAAGAGGCTTCCTCGATGTAAAGACCTTTAAGGATATCATTTCCGGCAGAGGCGCCAAACGCCTTATCACTGTCGACCCCGGCCAGACCGTAGGACAGGCCTTCGAGCTCATGCAGAAATACAATGTGGAAAACCTGCCCGTCCTCCAGGAAGGCGAACCCATCGGCGCTATCAGCGAAAGCGGACTTTTCGCCCGTATGATGAGCAACGGACAGGATATAAAAGGGAAAAAGATCGCGGAAGTGCTCGAAAAACCCTACCCCATCGTATCCTTCGACACCCCTTTGGAAAGGTTGAGCACCCTCATTACCCGCGAAAATGGAGCTGTATTGGGCAAAGACGACAGCGGAAACTACCACATCGTCACAAAATATGACGTCATTCACGCATTGGGGGGCTAACAACGCCACATGCGTTGTGCCTGAAGGGCCGCCATTAGCCCGTTTGCCGGATGGTTCATCCATTCCGGCAAACACACGAACTAGCTGATTATCAATGCCAAACCCTTCAGTCCGGCCGGACCATCGTAAATTCCCCATGCCCTTGTATTGGACTTTTACGACACCTCTTATGAGATGATTACTAACATTTTAGTAATTACTGTCGCAAGAAAGTAGAGCAAATTCTCTCTTGCCTTTCCAACTTTAACAAATTATTTTTGATATAGAAGTTGATTGATAATATCAATCACCCAATATCCGAAAAAACCAAGTTTTCAAGATCCAATATCCAGTAAAAGCCCGAACTACCCAATATCTAAAGAAATTCCAGGTTACAAAATCCAATATCAATCAACTTCTACTTTTATCCTACGAAAAACATTAGAACACAACGTCAAGGCTCTGATCCAAGAATCCAGAAAAACCAACAACCAGAAAACCAGATCCTGAAAAACCAAACGTTCCAAGATCCAGAAGAACCAATCGATCCAAATCGAGAAGAACCAATTGATCCAAGATCCTGAGAAACCTAAACCGATCCAAAGCGCATCCTTGAAAAACCCAGCCCCTGAAGAACCTGAGAAACGTAACTTATCCTTAGAATCCAATTGATCCATAAAAAGCTTGTCTGAGATCCAACGTCCGAGAAAAACCACAGGTGTCCAATCCTAGAAACAAACCACCTGCTTTAACTCCGGTACCCTCCTGCTAAACTCACTAGGACTGATTAGTGCGCGAATTTAGCAGGAGGCTCTTACCGAGTGCCCTCAAAAATTCCCCCTTTAGGGTATTTACATTCGCCCCATCTGAAATTACCTTTATAGTCATGGGTTCCGGCGGAGGCAATACAGTCACTCGGACACTTATACCTGTCCTACTCACCTTGTTGATCCTGGGCATCCTCTTTTTATTATACTTCCTGAAATATATCCCCGGACGCCAGGCCGCATTGAACGACCGCGCTTTCATGGAGCTGCAGCAGATAGCCAAAGCAGCCCGGGAAAGAGATAATGGATATTCCTATGCGATCAATACTTTCCTGAGCACTCCCCAATCTTCCAACCCTCTCTTCCGTTCATTCAAATGGTCTCCCCGTGCTCCCAATAAAAAGGACACTCCGCTCGATCTGCGTCCTTCAAAGCTCATCTCCGACTCCCTCAATACAGGCAACTGGCTGCTTGCCTATTCATTGATACAGCACGCGCGAAAAGACACCTTCATGATGACCCTCCGTCTCGATAGCCTGCTGGCGCCAAACATCCTCACCTATCAGGAGGTCTTCGAAACCTATCTGCTGATATCCCCGGGGCACTCGGAGGTCCTGTTCACCTCGGATGACCTGTCCTTGTCAAATGGTTTTAATCCCGATACACTGTTGAAAAAGAACGGGGCTACAGATCCCCTGTACATCCACGAAGTAAATTTGGCAGGCACACCTTACAAAATATTTATCTATCCCCTCCAGGTCGGTTCCACCCCCATGCTGCTGGCCGGGCTCGTCAGCGTCAGCCGGTACAACTCCGGCTATAAGGACATCCCCCTTGATTTCTTTGTTCCAGCAGGCATCATCATCATGCTGCTGGTCATCTGCCTGCCCATTTTAAAGATATTCATACTGGGCGCCGGCGAGACTATCATCGATTGGAATATCCGTCAGCTCATTGGCTCTTATTTCGTGGCGGCCTTTACCTGTTTCTTACTCTTCTCCTGGCTGTTCCTGAACTGGTATCAGTCCGCAGACAACAAGATCATGCTCGGTCAGCTGTCCCGGCAGATAGACCGCCAGTTCACAGGGGAAATAGATACCATTTGTCTGCAGCTGAAAAAATGGGACGCAGCTTATAATTCCATTGGGGACAGTACTGACCTGATCGCTTCGCTGAACAGCAATGATATTCTCAGACCCGCGGACAGCACGACCCTGGACAGGCTCTTCCACCCTGACCTGTATCCTTACAGCGACTATGTATTCTGGGTCGACTCTTCAGGTAAATGGACAGCCGCCTGGAGCGAAAAGATAAAAAGCAACAAGCCGCCGCTGCTGGACGCACGGAACCGCGATTATTTCAAGGACTTTATCAACGGCAGATACCTTTCTCTTCATGACTCCATGCCCTTCACGATCCAACCCCTGCTGTCCAGGCAGGACGGAGAATACAGGATCAATGTCGTTATAAAAAGTTCAGCACCGTCAAGAGGTTCGCCACACCACCCATGGTTGATAGGATTGTCGGCCAAAATGCATTCCGTAATGAATACGGTGCTCCCCGCCGGCTATAATTTCAGTATCATCGACGACAATGGCAACATCCTCTTCGATTCGAGACCCGGCCGCGCCCTGCTGTCCAATATCCTGAAAGAGAGCGAAAACCCTTCCTCCTTGCTGGGTTCTCTGCGATTCCGCACACGCCGGTATTTTTCATACTACCAGCTCAAAGGCCGGGACGTAGCCCTGGAAGCCACACCCATCGCCCGTCTGCCCTATACCCTGCTCACCTATACCGACCTTTCCGACACAGATCATTTCCAGATACATGTCGTTGGTCTCACCGCCTTTTTGACCATCGGCATCGTATTCCTGCTGATCCTGTCCACCATTATCAATGAATGGACAAAGAAAAAGCCGCGCGTCCTGCTCACTCCCGCACGGCATTTCGAATGGCTGAGACCCCTCCCGCAAAAGGGCGCATATTATAAACATCTCATGTTCGGCATGCTCTCCCTGTTCGCTCTTTATTTTATTATTTGGATCATCATATCCGTATTTTTCCAGGAGCAGGAATTTGCGCTTTTCTTTATCACCCTTTCTTTCCCGCTGTACATCGCATTACATTACTACACGCTGTGGAAAAAAGAGAATGATCAACAGATATCCGCTCCGCTGTCACGACCGCTGACACTTTATTTTTCTATCCTCATCGGGCTGCTTGTCATTTCTTCTTTTTATGGCGGCTCCTCATGGGGTGTGTCCTTTCTGTTCCTCGTCGCCCAGATACTGTTCTTTATAGCCTATTACAGACTCGTCCGTCTGTATATGGCCCGGTCATCCCTGACCCCGTCATTCTCCTGGCTGCGTCTCTATGCAAAAGCCATTATCACAGGCGTATTCATGATCAGTATCGTCCCCGCCTGGGGCATTTTCCTCCTGTTCTTTAAACAGGAGACCCGTTTGAGACACAATAGCGCGAGACTGGAGACGGCCTGGATGATCAACCATCGCAGGACCCGGATCAATGAGCGGATGACGAACTATAAAGGGTCCTCGCAGACCCGGCAGCTGAAGTTCAGCCACGGTATTTATCTTCTATGGAATGACACCATCGATGCCGCGCCGGCGCAGGCCCATGTTCCTTTTTTTCCCATCTCCGCCCAATACAGCCATCTGCATGATCTCTTCTTTCCGGGGGACAGCAATGTGCTGGCAGAGATATCTCCATCCGACTGGATAAGCAACGGCCCCTGGAATTTTTCCAGGGAGGATAAGAATGGGAACACCCAATTGAATTATAAATATTCTTATGACAGGATCGATCCGGAAGAGCTGCTGCTTACTGCCGGACCCGAAGCATCTTCGTCCAGCATAGGGATGGCCAATCATACGTACCTGACTATCGGCTCCTTCCGCTATATACTGTTCAACCTGGCCGAAATACTGGTCATCTTCCTGTTTTACAAGCTCACGATCGCACTGGCCACCCGCATATTCCTTATCGACATGTTCCGCAACGGACTTCGCTTCCCCTGCAGGACGGAAGAAGGTCTATCACCGCCTCCCTGCTCCGAAAGCAGCGCGGATTTCGAAAAATTATTGGCTGAGATACGTGCCAAAGAAAATGAAGTCAATACATCGGATACTATCCGCCGGGCCGAGCACATTCTCTGTATCCGCGCTGCCTATTCCAAAATGTACGAAGACAAATGGAATGACTTGTCCCCGGAAAAGAAGTTTATCCTCTTTGACCTGGCCAGGGATGGATTTGCCAACTACAGGACAGCCAACATCCTCTTTGATCTCATGCGCGACAGGTTGATCCTCTTTACCGGTGATCATCGACTGGAACTGATCACCGCCAGCTTCCGCGAATTTGTCCTGCTGAAGAGCGACGATCCTCAGGTCATTGCCATCCTGAAAAAGAGCCGCCAGAAAGGGGAATGGATTTCCTTCAAGACAGGACTGATGATCCTGTTCACCGCATTCGGACTCTTCATCTTTCTCACCCAGGACTCCCTCTTCCAAAAAATGACAGGACTTCTTACCGCCCTTCTTACGCTGACCTCACAATTCTCCACCGTCTTCGGCAGGTTTGGCTCCAGATCCACGCCGGACAGCGAGCCTCCCGGCGATAACCCCAAGTAGCCTCTGAAAGGGGCCGGGCCCCAATTCCCGCACATAAAGGATAAATGAGGGGAAAATCCGACATTTGGAACATGCAGTTCATCGATCTATCCATCCCCTTAGACGGGTCCAATAAGCCGTCCCGGAAAAAACCTATTTTTCCCGTTACAGACCCTCTGCGCAACTATCTCAAACATCATGGGCGCGAAGTACGCCTTCCCGTATCCTATCGCGATCTGCTCCAGCATATCACTTATTCCGTGCCCCTCAAAGACAAGAACAACCAGGACACATTATGGGAGACAGCCCTCTATGACATGCGTCATTGGGATTTTATTAGGGATGGCCTGGTCCAGATGTACGCCATACTCAAGACAGAAGGCGACCTCAGCTATACCAAACACCTCGACGTAGCCCGTATCGACTATTGCAGCTTCGCCAACTCCAACCCCTTCCGCATACGCATCGTCAATAAGTTCAACGATAATTACGACCATTATTATATCAAGCAGGCCGACGCTTCACGCATCTATGGCCTCGAGCTCGAACACCTGCTTTCACCCAATCGCATCACATTCTTCACCCACCACAATACGCTGGTAGAAGAGCATATCCCAGGGATCCCTGGCGATGTATTCATAAAGAATTTCCTCAGCGATCCCCAGACCAATAAGATCAGGCTTTCGAAGGAATTCGTAAAGTTCAACGAACGATGCTTCGTCCGGCTGCTGGGCGATATGCGCTCCTATAATTTTGTCGTGGACATCACACCCGACATCGAAGATTATCAGTACCGTATCCGGGCCATTGACTTCGATCAGCAATCCTATGAAGGAAGAAAGAACCTCTATATACCGCAGTTCTTCAAAGAGAACACCGCCTTTGTAGAGCTCTGCCTTAAATACCTCAACAAGGATTCCATCGAACAATATCAGACCGAAGAACGTACCATGATGGCCTTCCGGGTAGCCTCCTCCCGCCACAGGCTGATGGAGCTGCTGAATATCATGGCCAAGGACAGGATCGGCAGCCCCGAAAAGCTCCTCCAGCTAAAGACCGAATTAGGCGAACATTTCAAGAATTCCACCTTTTATAAGTGCAATTCCATGGGCCAGCTGGTCAAAAGACAGCTAAAGCAGACACTCCAAAAGAATCTCGCTCTCATCCAAAAAAACCTCAGCAAATTCGAAGATTAGGCGGGGATGCCGTATATTCGCGACTTCTTTAAAGAAATAACCTTACCGTTTAATGAAATTCAATGTTTTCGGCATTTTGTAAAATAAATAATAAGTAAAGCTCAGTTAGCATGAAAAAATACTCGGCCGGCGTGTTATTCGGTGAAGAACTGGAAGCCCTGTACAAAGACGCAAAAGACAACCAGTTTGCCCTCCCTGCGGTAAACACCATTGGTACCAACACGATCAACGCAGTCCTGGAGACCGCGGCAAAGGTTAATTCCCCTGTGATCATCCAATTCTCCAATGGCGGCGCCCAGTTCATCGCCGGAAAGGGAATGCCCAACGATAAGCTGCAAGGCAATATTTCCGGTGGTATCTCCGGAGCCCTCCACATACACAATGTTGCAAAATACTACGGGGTCCCCGTCGTCCTGCACACGGACCATGCCTCCAAAAAATGGCTCCCGTGGATCAGCGGTCTCATCGACGCGGGCGAGCAGTTCTATAAAGAAAAGAAACAGCCCCTGTTCAGCTCCCATATGCTGGACCTTTCCGAAGAACCCCTGGAAGAAAATATCCATACTTCCGTTGAGTTCTTTAAACGTATGCAACCCCTGGGTATGGCCATCGAGATCGAGCTGGGCGTGACAGGTGGTGAAGAGGACGGCGTGGACAACAGCGGTGTGGAAAATGAAAAATTATATACCCAGCCGCAGCACGTGGCCTACTCTTATACCGAGCTCAGCAAGGTAGGACGCCTTTTTAGCGTGGCCGCCGCCTTTGGCAACGTCCATGGCGTATACAGCCCGGGCAATGTAGAGTTGAGACCCGTCATCCTTAGGAACAGCCAGGATTATATCCAGAAAGAGCTGAAGACAGGCCCCAAACCCGTATACTTCGTATTCCATGGCGGCAGCGGCAGCCCCCAGCACCAGATCAGGGAAGCCATCAGCTACGGCGCCATCAAGATGAACATCGACACCGACCTGCAATGGGCTTTCTGGGAAGGAGTGCAGCAGTACTATAAGAAGAATGAAGGCTATCTTCAGGGCCAGCTGGGCAATCCCGATGGACCCGATAAGCCTAATAAAAAATACTACGACCCCCGCGTATGGCTGCGCAAGGGCGAAGAAAGCTTTATCAAGAGATTGGAAGTGGCCTTCGAAGACCTCAACTGTGTGAACAGGAACGCATAAGAAAAAACCCCTCGTCAGAGGGGTTTTTTAGTAAATTGCTGTCCTTAAATCAATAGCCATGGCTTCTAAAAAGATCCTCGACATTTTAGGCGACAAAGCAGCTTCTTTACTCGATCACAAACCCATCATAGACAAATCCACGCTCAGCGCCCTACCCTCCCCTCATCACGTAGAAGAGATATGGACCAACTCTAATCGCAGCAACCAGGTATTGAGAAGTCTCCAGACACTGATTGGACACGGGCGGCTCGCTGACACCGGATACCTCAGCATCTTTCCCGTAGACCAGGGCATCGAACACAGCGCAGGTGCATCCTTTGCGCCCAACCCCATGTATTTCGATCCTGAAAATATCATTAAGCTGGCCGTAGAGGCAGGCTGCAATGCCGTCGCTTCTACCTTCGGCGTTCTGGGCATCATGAGCCGCAAGTACGCCCACAGGATCCCCTTCGTCGTAAAGATCAATCATAATGAATTCCTCAGTCTGCCCAATCGCTATGATCAAACGCTCTTCGGCTCCGTAAAGGATGCGTGGAACATGGGAGCCGTAGCCGTCGGCGCCACCGTATACTGGGGCAGCGCAGAAAGCTCCCGCCAGCTAAAAGAGGTCTCCGAAGCATTTGAGCTCGCGCACGAGCTGGGAATGGCCACCATCCTTTGGTGCTACACCCGCAACAACGGCTTCAAGGTCGACGGCGTAGACTATCATACATCCGCCGACCTGACAGGTCAGGCCAATCACCTGGGCGTCACCATCCAGGCCGATATCATCAAACAAAAGCTGCCAACCAATAATGGCGGCTACCTGGCTACCAAACATGGTAAGACCTCCCCGCTGGTTTACTCCAAGCTCACGACGGATCATCCCATCGACCTCACCCGCTACCAGCTGGTGAATTGCTACAATGGTCGTGTAGGTCTGATCAACAGCGGCGGTGAAAGCAAGGGAGCTTCCGATCTGGCCGATGCCATCTTCACAGCCGTCGTCAACAAACGCGCGGGCGGCATGGGCCTCATCCTGGGACGCAAAGCCTTCCAACGCCCCTTTAAAGAAGGCGTGGATATGATACAGTCCATACAGGATGTGTACCTCGATAAGGATATTACTGTTGCGTAAATGCATTAACACCAACGCAAGCCCAAACACTAACATCCCGATAACAACCCGCAGACGCAATTATTCGTATCTTTTCTAAAAGGCACACCATGCGTACATGCACCGTCCTGTTAGCATTCTTGCTTTTCATCACCTCCTGCTCCAACAGCAAGGTCACCTCGTCCTGGAAAGGCCCCGGCTCTACAAAGCTGGCGCCGGGAAATAAGATCCTTGTCCTGGGCATCATCCAGGAAAAAGACATCCGGCTTCGTATGCAAATGGAGGGCTTCCTCGTAGATGCGCTTAAAGCCAAAGGTTATAATGCCGTCAGCGCCTACACGCTCTATGGACCAAAGATGTTCAGCAACAAGGATGAAGAGTCCGTGCTCAGCCAGCTGCGCAACAGCGGCATCGACGAAGTATTCACGATCACCCTCCTCGACAAGGCAAGAGAACGTAACTTTCAACCCGGCGCCATGTACCCTTATTCCCCTTTCTGGGGCTATTACAATTATTGGTATGGCCGTGCATATAGCCCCGGCTATGTCTCAGTGGATACTCATTTCCTTTGGGAAAGCAACCTCTACGACGTCAGCAGCAAAAAGCTCCTGTATTCCGCCCAGACGCGATCCACCAACCCCTCTTCCGCAGGATCTATGGGAAAAGATTATAGCAAGGCCATCGTAAAAAATATGATAAGGCAAGGCGTATTATGATCGCATTCCCCAATTTGGGCAAATAGATACACGACACAGACTGGTTCGCTTAAAACACCTCCCCCAACCCCAGATAAAAAGCCGTACGACCCTTACTGGTAGCAACATCCATCGTTATATTGGTACCCGAATGTTTGTTGAACTTGACACGCAGACCCGCCCCCGCCGCCGGATGCAGATAGGAGAACCGGTTCGTATGCGGCTCAGTCACCGTATTTACATTGGAGAACACCACAAACCCCAATAATCCATCCGATGTAATATCCCGCCGGTATTCCGCTTCCAGATAATACAACGTCTGCCCCGTATAATGTCCCGGATAAATACCCCTGCCGCTGCGTTGATATGGGTCCTGACCGATGGCAGGCAGATCCAGGTAAGGCGTATGATCCCCCAGTGCGGTCCAGAAAAAACTCCACAATGCCAGCATATTTTGCGTTGTCTTGCTGAAAGGAATGTATTTCCGGACATCCGCATAGACAGAATGCCATAGATCATCACTTCCCATGAACTTGGGATTCACCCGGTAAACAATGTTCCAGTACCAGCCGGGCAAAGGGTTGAAAGGGTTATTTCTCGCATCGTATAATAAATTGAATGTTACCCCCGAAGAGAAGGAATTGCTGTGCTCGGCGGTCCCATATCGATACCCGGTGAATTTTTGCAGGTTGGTGGTGTCATCGGTCCGTATATCGATATGATAATCCAGGGCATAGCCCAGACCCGCAAAAAGAAAAGGCTTGATCCTTTTCAGGGGATTCAGGTAAAGTCTTAAATACGTGTACCGGATAAGGATCTTGTCCTCATCGGGCCGGTTCCCGCCAGGCCCCCACGTATACTGCGGATACACGGTAAGACGTACATCCCCGCTGTAGTTCCAGGCATTATTGGGTGACCATATATTGCCATGAAAAGGGATATTCCACTGCCCCTGGAAATTGGTGCTGGGAGAAAAGGTTACTGTCGACAGATTCGTCGTATTTCGGGGTCCCAGATAAAAACCCGCCGTGGTGGCGGTTATCAGCGCTGTCCCGCCCCCCGGCACGGATGTGCCCAATGGCAGCAGGGAATAATAAACCCTTTTCCCATCTACCTGAGGTGGTTTTTTGATCTTGATATGGGTCGCGCTCAATAATACGCCTATAATATCCCTTTGACGAAAGGTATCCTGGTACTTCATAACACTGTCCGCCGGCACGATCATCCCCGAAGGATTCTGGGCGCGAACACAATAGCTGACCAGGCAGGTGCACAAAATGAGTAATCCTCTATACATATCGTCCAAGGATACCAATATTGTGCTATTTTTCAGGATTAATAAGGTTTAACACCATGCGTATACTCTTTTTTCTTTTACTCGTCATAAGCGCATCCTCCATCTCAGCCCAAAAGATCGAGCTGCTTGCCAGCACCGCCCACGCCTCCTTTCGTGGGCTCAGCGTCGTGGATGACCAGGTGGTTTGGGTCAGCGGCAGCAATGGCGTCGTAGGCCGAAGCCTTGACGGAGGAAAGACATGGGAATGGATCACCGTTCCCGGCCATGAGAAAAATGATTTCAGGGACATCGAAGCCTTTGATAAGAACATCGCCGTCATCATGGCCATCGCTACACCCGCCATCATCCTAAAGACCAGGGACGGAGGAAAGACATGGCAGCAGGTCTATGAAAATAATACTCCCGGTATGTTCCTCGATGCAATGGATTTCTGGAATAAGGACAGCGGCATCGTTCTGGGCGACCCCATAAAAGGGCGATTTTTTATTGCACATACTTTCGACGGCGGGGACAGCTGGCATGAAGTGCCTTATATGTCATCGCCCCCAGCCGACTCGGGCGAAGCCTGTTTCGCTTCCAGCGGTACCAACATCCGGGTACTCGGTAAGAAAACTTCATGCATCGTCACCGGAGGTGTCCGCAGCCGTCTGCTGCTCCGGAACGACAAGGCCATCGAACTTCCGATCCAACAAGGCAGGGAAACCACCGGCGCCAATTCCATCGCCATACAGGATCCGCAGCACTTCGTCGTCGTGGGAGGTGACTTTACACACGATACAGTCACCTATAAGAATTGTGCCCTGACACAGGATGGAGGGACCACATGGGCCGCTCCCACCGTTCCGCCCCATGGCTACCGCAGCTGCGTGGAATACATCGAAAAGAACAAGCTCATCTGCTGCGGCACTTCCGGGGTGGATGTCTCGACGGATGGCGGAATGAGCTGGCAGCTCATCGATACAGGCAATTTCCACGTTTGCAGGAAGGCAAAAAAAGGACATGCGGTGTTCCTCGCCGGCGGCAATGGCAGGATCGGGAAGTTGACTACTTTTTAAATACGATCCACACCGCGGCGATCAGGAATACAAAAGCCAGCAGGTATCTCCAGTGAAAAGGCTCCTTCAGATACAGGACGGCAAAAAAAGAAAAGACTATCAACGTGATCACCTCTTGTGTGATCTTTAGCTGAAAAGCGCTGAACCCATTTATCGAACCCCAGCGGTTGGCTGGCACCGTAAGACAATATTCAAGAAATGCGATCGCCCAGCTGATAAGGATAGCCTTCCACAAAGCCAGTTCCTTATGATTCAAATGCCAATACCAGGCAATCGTCATAAACACATTCGAAGCAAAGAGTAGTAAGATCGTCCGCATACGTTCATTAGTTCAATCCCCTGAAATCCACAGGCACCAGCTTGCTGACGCCGGGCTCCTGCATTGTCACCCCGTAAATGACGTCTACTGTACTCATGGTCATCTTATTGTGCGTAACGATGATGAACTGGGAGTTCTCGCTGAACTGCCGGATCATATTGGTGAACTTGCCCACATTGGCATCGTCCAGCGGCGCGTCCACCTCATCAAGGATACAAAAAGGCGCCGGTTTTATGAGATAGATAGAGAATAAAAGGGCCGTGGCAGTCAGGGTCTTCTCTCCACCGCTGAGCTGACTGATAGAAGAAGGCCTCTTCCCCTTAGGCTTTGCAATGATATCAATGCCTGTATCAGCCAGGTTCTCCGGGTTCTCCAACACCATGTCGGCCGTATCTTCTTCTGTAAACAAGGACTTGAACACCCGTTGAAAATTTTCCCTCACCTTGTTGAAGGTATCCAAAAACTGCTGGTTGGCCGTAGCCTCCACTTCCTGTATAGTCTGCAAAAGGCTTTCCTTGGCTGTCACCAGGTCATTCTTCTGCTCGAGGATAAATTCATATCTTTTTTTCATTTCCTGGAAGGCCTCGATGGCGGTCGGATTGACCTCACCCAGGTTCTCCAGCCGTTTCTTCATCCTGTCCGCCTTTTCCTGCAGGTCTTCCACCGGCGTATCACCCGTCCGGGGCTGATCGATGACATCGTCCAGGTTGATCCGGAACTCTACGTTCAGTCGTTCCCTCATTCCCGCCAGCTGCAGCTTCAACTCATTTAGTCTATCCTTTATTTCCGCTAGCAGATGTTCTACTTGCTCCTTTTCCTTTACTTTATGACGCAGCTCACTTTCCTTTTCTCCAAGTGCATTACGCAGGTTATAATACGCCTGATCGGTTTCATTCAGCGCTTTTTCATCTTCTTCCTTTTTACGCATCAGCTCCAGCAGGCCGGATTCGGCGTTACTCAGACGTTCTTCGCTTTCCGCAATGCTCTCATTGGTTTGCTTCAGCTGGCTGGCATTCGCCTCTATCTGGTTGCGGAGATCATCCAGCTGGTTGCTCTTGAACTCCAGCTCCTGCTTCAATGCGTTGATACGGCTATGCTGACGTGTCACCTGGAGGTTGAACTCATTATATCCCGCGGAACTGCTGTTATAAGCCAGCTCTGCGCTCCTGTACTCTTCTTCCGCCAGCTGGGACTTTTCTTTCAGCTCCCCTACTACCTTCACCAGCTCGGCCCAGGCATTACGGGTGTCTTCGATGCCGGCAATAGTCTCTTCCAGGCTCAGCTGCAGCTCTTCCAGCCTGTTCTGTGAGGAATGCTGCTGCGCATGCAGGTTCTCGACCTTATTTTGAAGAGAGAAGACAAAATTTGTCAATC
>Ga0068860_100000839_pt1 | contig 34386 bp, 28 predicted proteins | sample KBSSwiS32_FD_66597 | JGI IMG/M metagenome (GOLD analysis project Ga0068860, IMG submission 66597) | Switchgrass rhizosphere microbial communities from Kellogg Biological Station, Michigan, USA - KBS Switchgrass S3-2 | ecosystem: Host-associated > Plants > Roots > Rhizosphere > Soil ... | reverse complement strand
CACGACTTGCGCGGAAAACTGGGTCCGACGTGAAGACCCGCTGCTTTCGTCCCTGAAGCGCTCGCCGTCGGGCCATCCTGGCCCGACCGAAATGACATGCGCGCGATGCGTTTCATCGCATCGCGCAAGCGCATGTATCGGAGATATCGCTTCGATTCGTCCCTGAAGCGCTCGCCGTCGGGCCATCCTGGCCCGACCCAAATGACGAGCTGGCGATGCCATTCAAGGCATCGCCAGAGCACTCGTTCCGAAAGTTGCCGCTTGATTCGTCCCTGGAGCGCTCGCCGTCGGGCCATCCTGGCCCGACCGAAATGACATGCGCGCGACGCGTTTCATCGCATCGCGCAAGCGCATGTCATTTCACCTGGGTGACCATCCATTCGACGGTGGCCTTGACCTGTGCGTCGGTCAGCGCCGGATTGCCGCCCTTGGCCGGCATCAGTGTGCCGGCTTTGCCCTGGTAGCCGTCGATCGCATGCTTGACCAGCGTCTCGAGGCCCTGGGCGACGCGCGGCGCCCACGCCGCCTTGTCGGTGATGATTGGCGCGCCGGTGGCGGCATTGGTGTGGCAGGTCTGACACAGATTGCCGAAGATCGTCTTGCCGTCGGTCGTGCCGCCGTAGGCAACCTGCGAGGCGGCAGCCTTCTTGGCGGCATCCTGCGCCGCCGCGAGCGCGGCACGGCCGGTGTCGCCGGCATAGACCCCGCCGACCGGCGCGACGCGTTCTTCGAGTTGTGCCTGTCGTGCCGGATTCTCCGGCGGCGGATGATGGGAATACAGATACAGCGCCAGCCCGATCAACGCGAACATGACGACCAGCAGAAAGCCGATCAGCAGCGAAAAGTGCTTCAGGAAGACCCGGTCGGTCGGGGTTACAGGATTGGTCACTTAGCTCACCTCGTAGCAGCGGCCGGCGCGTGGGTACGGCGAAAAAGGCTCGCAAGTATAGCGGTGCGGTCGCGGCCACGGAAGCGAGGGCCCGGTGCCGGTGTGCACATGTCGCAGAGCGCCGCGATCCGGCGTTGTGCGCAGGTGGAATGCGGTGGCGATACCGCGGGCTGCAGCACGGATTGCCCTCCGCAGCCATCAGATCCCGGCCGGGAAGGTCTGCCATGCCCATACGAATCGACCTGTTCGCTCGATCGCGCCGCCGCTTCGCGTGTCTTGCCACGCTTGCCGTTGTCCTGTTCGGGCTGGCGCCCGCCGCGCGCGCCACCTTTTATCAGGTCAACAGCCCGGCCGACGTTCCCGATGCGAACACGCAGACCACGGCCTGCGAGACCGCGACCGGCAACGGCATTTGCACGCTGCGCGCGGCGGTCCAGCAGGCCAATGCCCATGCCGGCCTCGACACGATCCTGGTGCCGGCGAATACCTACGTGCTGTCGCGCGTGGGAGACGACTCCAGTGCCACGAATGGCGATCTCGATGTCACGGGCGACGTGACGATCATCGGCGCGGGCGCGGCCACCACGATCATCGACGGCAACAGCGCCGTGACCGGCGACCGCGTGTTCCAGCTGATCGGCTCGATCAAGGTGAGCATGTCCGGCCTTACGATCCAGCACGGCGCGGCCGTCTCCGGCGGCGGCATCGACAGCCAGGCGGACCTGACGATCGACCACTGCATCATCACCGGCAACTCGAGCACGGGGTCGGGCGACCGCCAGGGCGGTGGCATCGACAGCACCGGCTCGCTCGTGCTCAAGAACAGCATCGTCTCGGACAATACGGCCGAAGGCGTCTCCCTCGGCGGAGGCATCCACGGCGGCGGTCCGGTGACGATCAGCGACAGCACGATCAGCGGCAATACAGGCGATTACGACGGCGGGGGCGTGATGGTGGAAAACGACGCAGCGATCACGAACAGCACGTTCAGCGGCAACCATGCGCTCTACGGCGGCGGAATCTACACGCGCGGAACGACCATCCTGATCAACGACACAATTTCCGGCAATTCGAGCGACTCGACCGGTGGCGGAATCAACACCGAGACGGGCACCGTCGGGCTATACAGCACGACGGTCGCCGGGAATGTCGCAAACGCCGACAAGAGCGGCGGCGGCAGCGGCGGTGGCATGTACAACTTCGGTGCGAGCGTCACGTTGAGCAACAGCATCCTCGCGGGCAACTATCATTTGATCGACGGCTCGCAGTTCATCGCGCTTTCCGATTGCGCCGGAACGCTCGCCTCGTCGGGCAACAACATCGTGACCGCCCCGACCTGCACGATCAACGGCCCGCACTCGGCGGACGCGCCCAAGCTCGGCCCACTGCAGGACAACGGCGGTCCTACGCTGACGCATGCTTTGCTGCCGGGCAGCCCGGCGCTCGATGCCAGCACGTGCGTCGACCCGCTCGGCGCACCGCTCGCTACCGATCAGCGCGGCGTACCACGGCCGCAGGGCGCGGCCTGCGACCTGGGCGCGTTCGAGCTCGAGGATCTCATTTTCACCGACGGCTTCGACCCGGGCACGTGACACGCCGAGGCGCTGGCATCGGCGCGGCTCAGCCCATGCCGCCGTTGATGCCGATGACCTGACCGTTGATGTAGCCGGCGCTGTCCGAGCACAGGAACGCGATCAATGCGGCGACTTCCGGCGGCGTGCCGGCGCGGCCGGCCGGGACGAGCTGGCGGATCTGCTCGCCACCGAACGCGGCATCGGCCATGCGTCCGGCGATGACGCCGGGTGCGACGACATTGACCGTGATGCCGCGCGAGCCCATCTCGCGCGCCAGCGACTTGGCCGCGCCGTGCAGCGCGGATTTCGCCGCGGCGTAGTTGACCTGGCCGCGGTTGCCGAGCACCGCGGCAACCGACGAAACGGCGACGATGCGGCCGAAGCGCACGCGTCCCATCGGCAGCAGCAGCGGCCGCGTCACATGGAAGAACCCGTGCAGCGACACGTCGATGACGCGGTGCCACTGCGCATCGCTCATGCCGGCCAGCGGCGCGTCGTCGTGGATGCCGGCGTTGTGCACGAGCACGTCGATAGTCCCGGCCGCGCCGAGCGTTTCCAGCGCCGCGTTCGTCGCCGCGGCATCGGTTACGTCGAACGCAACCGCCTCGGCCGCTCCGCCGGCAGCTTCGATCGCCGCGACGACGCTGCGCGCGCGCGCGCGCTGCGCATGCGCGTGCACGTAGACGAAACACCCCTGCGCCGCGAGTGCCGTACAGATCGCCGCACCGATGTCGCCGCTGCCGCCGGTGACCAGTGCGCGATGGCCGCGCGTCGTGCCTGCCGTTTCGCTCATGCGGGCATTGTTGCATTACCGACCGGCGCGGCAAAGCCGGGCGTCATGCGTTTCATGCCGCGCGACGATCGGGGCGAAACGCGCTTTCAGTCGTCTTGGCGCAAGGCCACCTTGCAGGCGCTCAGCCTTCGCTCCGCACCATCACCGCCGCGCGTCCTTCGGCGAGCAGCACGCCGGCGTGCTCGATGCGGAACGCGTACTGCCAGCTGCCGCCGCCATCGAGCAGTTTCTGTGCGTGTACGTCGAGCAGCCCCGGCAGTTCGTCGATGCGCGCGACCTGCAGTTGCACCGCGCGCAGCGAGACCAGGAATCCCGGCGCCGCGACCGCGCCGGCGCGTTGCGCGAGCAGTCCGCCGTGCACGGCCATGGCCTGTGCCGCGTATTCGCACAGGTGCACGCTGCGCAGCCTGCCGTCGCTGCGCAGCGGATTGTCATCGCGGCGATGCGTGGCGCTGGTCGCATGGATTCGGGCGTCGTCCCACGCGGCGACCGCATCGAGCAGGCACATCGCGCCGCGATGCGGAATCAGGTGCTGCCATTGGTTCTTGGGTAGCATCTTCGTCGGCTATTTGTGCGGTCAATCGCTGTCGTGAAAATCAGAAAGCGGCCATGCCCCGGCTGCATGTTCTCAAGAGCGCGGCCGCGCCATCTGCGTCGACAGGCAGAAGTGAAAGCCGACGCCGAGCGCGACGGTCAGGCCGATTGCGCGCAGCACGGGCAAGGTCGATGTTGCCAGCAAACCGAACACCAGTACCGCCGAGCCGACGCAGATCAGCGTCGCGTGCAGCGTGCGCCGCTCTTCGGCGACGCTGTCGGTGCGCCGTTCGAAGAACAGCGCGTAATGCAGGCCGAGGCCCGCTGCGAGCGTCAGCGCAACCAGGTGGAACAGCGACAGCGAGACTCCGCAGGCGCGCAGCACGGCGAGCGCCAGCAGCGTCGCCAGCGACATCGGCGCGATGACGTGCCAGGCCCGGCGCACGTCGCGGAACGCGATCGCGACCGCCGCCGCGAGCAGCAGCAGCGCCGCCCCGAGCGCCTGGCCGATGCGTTCGCGGTAGCTCGCCACGAGCGATTCCGAGGCGGCCTTGAGGTCGAGCAGGGCCGCGTGCCCGGGGCCGGCGTCGGCGGCACGGATTGCCGTCGCCAGCCGGCCGGCGTCATGCACGCCGCCCAGTGTCGCCAGCGCGACGCTGCGGCCGTCGCGTCGCGACAGCATCGCCTGCAGGCGTGCGCCGAGCGGCGATGCCGCGAAGGCCTGCGGCGTGAGCAGCGGCAGCGCACGCGCGGTGGCGACATCGGCGACGAACGGCGCGAACAGTCCGGCCTGGAACGGCAGGTCACGCTGCGCTTCGGCCAGCGCCGCTTCGAGCGTGGCGCGATCCGGCAGCCTGGCCTGGCGCGTGCGCTGCGTCGCTGCGCTCGGCAGCCAGCGGCTCGGCAGGTCGACGTCGTCGACAAGGCCGTCGGTTTTCCACTTTTCCACTTGTGCCTCGAGGCGCTCGGACGCGATCAGAAGCTGCTCGTCGTCGCCGGCGTCGAGCACGAGCAGATAACGCACGTCCGGCGCACCGAGCGCGTTGCGCAGCTCGCCTTCGCGTTGCAGCAGCTGCGGCGGAACCGGGGTCAGCGCGGCCAGATCGTTCTGCCAGAACGGCGCCGGGGCCAGGGCGAGCATGCCGAGCGCGATGCCGAGCACGAGCCACGGCAGCCAGCGCGGCCGCGGCAGCGCGTTCAGCGCACGTCGCGCGCGCTCGAGCCAGACCGCGGTTTCGACGTCGGCGAAATGCTGCGGCAGGGTCGCCGGCAGCAGCCAGCGCGTCGCGGCGCCGGCGACCAGCAGACCGGCGATCGTGAACACGGCGAGCTGCTGCAGCCCGGTCACGCCCGATGCGAAGAAGGCAAGATAGGCGATGCACGCGGAAACGATCGCCAGGCGCAGCAGCGGCCAGACGCCGGCGACGCTGGCCGCGGTCGAGAAGCCGGCACGCCGATGGCTGAACACGCGGATCGGATACTCCTGAGCCACGCCGAGCAGCGTGAAGCCGAACGCGAGCGTGATGCCGTGCACCGACGGGAATGCGAGCGCGGTGGCCGCGAGTCCGGCGATCGCACCGCTGGCGATCGGCAACGCGACCAGCACCAGCACGCCGATGCTGCGATAGGCCAGCAGCAGCAGCGCAGCGAAACCGAGCAGCCCGATCGCGCTGAGCCATTCCGCCTCGGCGCGCGTGCGCGTGCTGACGATGTCGCCGAAATAACCCGGGCCGCTGACTTCCAGGCGCGCATCGGCCGCGCCGGGCAGCGCTGCGAACGCGGCCTGCAGCGCCGTGATCGCCTCGTGTTGTGCGACCGGATCGAAGCCGGCGGCGCGGGTCTGCACGAGCAGCAGCGCTTCGCCATGGCCGGAAAACCACACGCCCTCGCGCAGTTCCGGCGTGCGTGCCGGCGTCCAGCGTTCGGCCAGCGCCAGCGTTTCGAGGGTCGGGTCCGACGCCAGCAGCGGCTTGAGCAGGCCGGCGGCCGGCGAGCCGAGATCGGCCATGCGCTGCTCGAGCTGCGTGCGCAGGTACGCCGCGTCGAACGGCGCGCGGTCGAGGGTCGGCGACAGCAGGTAGCGATACGCCAGCAACTTCGGATCGAGCGCGGTCAGGTCGGTTTCGCCGTTCAGTACTTCACTGAAGCGGTCGTCGCCGTGCAGCGCAGCGGTCAATGCGTGGCTCAGGCGCGCCAGCGGTTCGGGCGCCGTGCCGCTCAGCGCGAGCAGAAGCAGACGCGATGCCGGACCGTCGCCGATCTCGTCGAGCAGCAGTTTCTGCTCGGCGGTGCGCGCCGGCGGCATGAAGCTGCGCAGATCGTTGCCGACGATCAGTTCGCGCCGGACCAGACCGGCCAACGCGATCAGCACCGCGACCCAGATGGCGACGATGCCGACGCGCCGCGACGTCGTCACGGAGCGGCCGAGCGGCACAACGCGGCGAGCGCCGGCGCGGTCGGCGGCGTCGGCAGCGGCGTCGACGCGAGTGCTCCGAGCAGCATGACGCTGGCATCGCCATCGGTCTGGCGAAATGCAAAGCAATGCGGCTCGGCGCCGCTGCCGTCGACGACGACTTCGGCCAGGTGTTTGGCGAGATCGGCGCGCTGCGGCGTCAGGGTCAGCGTGAACCGCTCGCCGTCCTGCTGCGCCTCGATCCTGTAGAACTGCGCGAGCGTCGCCGCGTCGCCGCCGAGCAACGCGCTGAACGCGGTCAACAGCGCCTGCAGCTCGGGCGCGCGATCGAGCGAGAAGCGTTGCGCCGGCTTGCCGCTGCGGCGCACTTCGACCTTGCCGGCACGGATCGCCGTAGTTTCGACGTAGGGCTTTTCGACACTTTTGCCGAGTTCGTCCTTGCCGCCGTAGTGCAGCGCACCGTCGAGCACGAGCGGCGTCTTCAGCACGCTGACGAAGCGCACTTCGCGATACGCTGTGTCGGCCGGCGCCGGACGCGCCAGGCGCGCGATCAGCGCCGCCGTCTCAGGCGTCGGCGCGGACGGCGCCGGCGGGCTCGCGGCGAGCAGGGCCGGAATCAGCGCGACGATGCCAGAAATCATAGAAGTTGAACCAGTTGTAGGGATCGGTGCGCGTATGGTGTTCGAGGCGCGCGGCGTACCGCTGCGCCCACTCACCGAGCTGCGCGCTGCGCGTGGCCCGCGTCAGGCGCACCTGATCAGCGAACGTTTCGAAGTATAAGTCGTAGCGGTTGCCGCCGCGGTACAGGCCGATGCAGAACACGACCGGCAGCTCGAGCAACGAGGCGAGCAGATACGGCGCCACCGGAAAACCGGCCGGCGCGCCGAAGAACTCTGCTTCGCGCAGTGTTTCGCCGGGCCGCGCGCGGTCGGCGAGCAGGCCGATCAGCGCGCCGCTGCGCGCCGCGTCCTGCATGGCCAGGGCGAGCGCGGCCGGATCGGCGCCGGCGTCGATGATGTTCGCGGCCATGGCCGGATTGAGCGCCTGCAGGGTTGCAGTCAGGCCCGGCGTCTGCTGGCGATCCATGATCACGCAGACGCGCACGTCGGGCCGTTGCTCGCCGAGCGTGCGCAGGATCTCGAAACTGCCGACGTGCGCGCCGAGCAGTAGAACGCCGCGGCCTCGATCCATCGCTGCATGCAGGTGCTCGAGGCCGTCGACGCGGATGTCGAAGCGGCGGAACGACTCGGCCAGCAGGAACACGCGGTCGAGCATGGTCAGCGAATAGGTGTGCATGTGCCGCAGGATTTCCCACCAGCGCGCCGGCCGGCCGAGCGCGCGAGCGAGGTAGGCGCGCGAGGCGCGGCGTTCCGGCCCGCGCCGGAAGAACACGAACAACGACACCAGCGCGACCAGTGCGCGCGCCGTGGGCCGTCCGATCCGCCGCAGGATCGCGATCGCCGCGGCCGTGACGCGCGGGCTCGCGATCTCCGGCCGGCCGCTCCAGTCGTCGCTCACGGAACTGCCTCGACGATGCCGTTGGCGACTTCGCGATCCGCCGCGCTGATCCCGAAGCGGATCCGCTCGCCATCGGCGGACAGGACCAGTTCGGCGTCCTGGTCGGGCAGCAGCGGCAACAGGAACTTGACCTGCACGAGCCGCTGCAGCGTTCGTCCCTGCTGTTCGACCGCTGCCGCCACCTGATCGAGCAGGACCACGCCCGGCACGACCGGCTGGCCGGGAAAGTGACCCGGCAGCGCCGGATGATCGGGGTCGATGCGGAAGCGGTGTCGATACGTGGCGGTCATCGAATCACGGGCAGCGTCGTTCTTTCAGGCCAGGCTGAGCGGCCAAGCTTCGCGACTTCGCCGTGTCGATGCAACGGCCTCACGACAACCCGGCGTCGCCGGGCGCGCCCTGACCGGCACCCGGTGCCGGCGCACGACACTGCCAGAAATCATAGAAGTTGAACCAGTTGTACGGCGCAAGGCGCAGGTAGTGCTCGAGCCGCGCGGCATAGCGTTGTGCGACGTCGCCCAATTGCGCGGCGCGTTGGCCGCGCTCGATGCGCAACTCTTCGGCGAAGAGTTCGAAATGCAGGTCGTAACGATTGCCGCCGCGATAGATGCCGAAGCCGAGCACGATCGGCAGTTTCAGCATCGAGGCGATCAGGTACGGGGCGGCGGGGAAGTCCGCCGGCGCGTCGAAGAACGCGGCACTGACCGCCGTTTCGCCGGCGCGGATGCGATCGCCGAGCATGCCGACCACGCCACCGCGTTGTGCGACCGCCTGCAGCTGCAGCGCAAAGTCGCCGGGATCGGTCCCGACTTCGATGATTTGCGCCGAGACGTCGGGATTCAATGTGTAGATCAGGCTGTTGTAGGCCCGCGTCTGCAGCTTGTCCATGACGAACTTCAGCGGCAGGTTCGGCCGTTCCTGCTTGAGCACGCTCAGCGCCTCGAAGCTGCCCACGTGCGCACCGAGCAACAGCACGCCGCGGCCGCGCTCGAGCTGCGCCTGCAGCTGGTCGTAGCCGTGCAGGCGCGTGTCGAACGGCGCGAAGCCACGGGTCAGCAGGAACACCCGATCCAGCACGACCGACGCGAACGCATGGATGTGGGCGAGCACGGCGAACGCGCCGGCGGGCCGGCCTATGCGTGCGAGGTATGCGGACGACGCACGCCGCTCGACATGGCGGCGCAGGTAGAAATACAGCGTGATCGGATACAGGAACGGCCGCACGAAGCGGCGTCCGAAGATCCGCGCCGCGTCGCGGATCAGCCAGATCGCGAAGCGTCCGCCGGCTTCCGGGCGCCGGGTCGGCGTCGACGCTACGCCTGCTGCTGTTGCCATCTCCCCCGCGCTCCCTGGCCCGACTCCACCTCGGCAGCATGGTACTGTAGCGCCGGTCGCCCGGTCACGGGTCACATGGAGATACACGCATGCGCTGCACCCGCCGTCACCTGTTGCTCTTGATACCGCTGCTCATGCTGCTGATGGCGTTCCGGCAAGCGCCGCTCATCGATCCGCCGCCGATCGACGTGCCGAATGGAATGAGTCTGGACAAGGTGGCCAAGGCGGTCGAAATATCGCTGATCCGGCGCGGCTGGGAGCCCTCCAACAAGACCGCCGACGGCATGGACGGCACGCTGCATCTGCGCGAGCACATGGCGAAAATCCACATCGGCTACGACGCGCGATCGATCCGCATCAGCTACGTCGCCAGCACGAACCTGAAGTACGAGGAAGCCAACGGCAATCGCGAGATCCACAAGAATTACCTGGGCTGGATCCAGAACCTCGTGACCGACATCCGGGCGAACCTGGTCCTGTTGGCCTGAGCGGCGCGGCTGCGCCGGCTCGCGACGTCATTCGAGCAGCGTCGGCCACGCAACGACGAGACGGCGCAGAAAGGCGATCAGCCCGTGCCGCGGCACCTGCGGCAGCCAGAATCGGCGCGTCGCGAATTCGAACAGGAACACGGCGGCGACGACGCCGGGCAGGATCAGCGCGGCGAAAATGCGCGGTGTCGGCAGCGGCAGCAGCGGCCAGAGGCCGCGCGCATGCACCACGCTGGCAGCGCCGAGCAGCAGCAATGCGCCCTGGGCGATGGCCCAGATCAGCGTGAGCCGCCACGCGTAGCGCGCGATGGCCGGATCGGTCAGCCACTGCTCGCCGTCGATGACCGCAATGGCACGCGCGATCAACGGCCGGCGGCCCGGCGCCAACGTGCGCACGAACAACCAGCCGACCAGACCGGCGATCATGGCCGGCAGAATTTCGATGAGCAGCGCAGTGCCGCCGAAGGCGAGCGCGAGAGCGGCGGCCAGCGCGAGCGCGGCGACGGCCGGACGCACGCCGCGCGGCGCGGACAGGCCGAGCGCGACCACCACGAGCATTGCCGCGGCTGCGCCGAAACGCCGGTCGCCGAGCGTTGTTCCGGCCAGCGCGAGGACCAGCGCGGTCAGCCAGAGCAGCGCGCGCACCGCGGATTTGTTCACCGGCGCTGCGACACGCGTCCGAACTCAGTGCGGACGATTCTGCTCGATGTGCGCCGACAAGGCGCGCAAGGAGGCGAAGATGCGCTTGTTGTCGGCGTTGTCGGAACGCAGTGCGAAGCCGTAGCGTTTCGATACCGCCAGGGCGAGTTCCAGCGCATCGATCGAATCGAGGCCGAGGTCGCCGCCGAACAGCGCTGCCTCCGGATCGATGTCCGCCGCGTTGATGCTTTCCAGGTTCAAGCTGCTGACCACGAGCTCGGCAAGCTCGTGCTCGGCAGGCGTCTGTTGCCCCATGAGGTCCTTCCGTTCATGCCGGCCATTCACTGCGGCGGCGGCGGCGCAGTGTATCATGCGCCGCGGCGCCAACCGGCCCATGCGGACGTCCTGCCACCAACAATGACGGAATCTTCGCTTTCCGACGCGACCGAATTCGGGGCCACCCGCATGAACGGCGTCGCGTCGTTGCCGCCGCTGCTGGTGCGCTACGAGCGTGAACCACTGCCGCAGCTGCTCGCCGATCCGGCCGTGATTGCCGTCGTTGGCTTCGGCGCCGCCGCGCCGGCGTCCGACACCGACCCGCGCTACCTGCATCTGCCGCTCGAACCGGTCGACGCCATGGCGCCGTTCGAAGTCTGGCGCGGCAGCGGCCCGGTTCGCTCTGCCGCCGCCGATCATGTTCGTTCGAACGGCAATGCCGATTACGCGATCGGCGCACTGGAGATCGACGAAGCTGAACACGGCGGCATCGCCGGCGCGGCCCGCCATGCCTATCGCGAGCTGGCCGCCTGGCTCGCCGCTTCGCACACGCCCCACGTGCTGCGCATCTGGAACTACCTCGACGCGATCAACGACGGCGACGGTGACACCGAGCGCTACCGCGAATTCTGTCGCGGCCGTGCCGAAGGCATGCGCTCGGCGTTCGCCGACGGCTTTCCGGCCGCAACGGCCATTGGCGTGCGCGACGGCCGGCGCCTGTTGCGCGTGTACTGGATCGCCGCGCGCCAGCGCGGCACCGCGTTGGAGAATCCGCGCCAGATCAGCGCCTGGCGTTATCCGCGCCAATACGGACCGAGCGCACCGACGTTCGCCCGCGCGATGCACGCGCCGACCGCGACGCCGCAACTGTACATTTCCGGCACGGCGGCGATCGTCGGCCATACCTCGCACCATGTCGACGACTTCGCCGCCCAGGTTGACGAGACCTTGGCCAATTTCGGCAGTCTCATGCAGGCCGCCGGATTGCCGCCAGCGTTGCACTATGGCGCCGGCTGCGTGCTGAAGATCTACGTGCGCCGCGCCGAGGACGTCGGACGCGTACGCACGCTGCTGGCCCAGCGCCTGCCGCCGGCCACGGCGTTGCTGCTGCTGCACGGCGACATCTGCCGGCGCGAACTGCTGATCGAAATCGACGGTATCCAGGGCGGCGTCTGACCCGCCCGTCGGCCCCGCCCGTCGGCCCCGCCAGCCTGCGCTTTGCTGCGGCGCAGCGTCGCAAATCGTGTTCGGACGGCATTCTGCGACGCGTTTCACGATTGCCATCTCGACCGCGCCGCGCCGGGCCTGCCAACGCCTGCACGGGGCTGTAGCACTGTCGGTGGTAGTATTTCCGTATTCACCAACGAGCGGCGACTGCGCCGTGGAGTCGACATGAAGACGCAATTGGGCCACTACGACATCGTCTCCGAGCTGGGGCGCGGCGGCATGGGCGTCGTCTACAAGGGCTACGAGCCGTCACTCAACCGCTACGTCGCGATCAAGGTGCTGGCCGATTCACTGGCGCACGATGCGTCGGTGAAGGAGCGCTTCCTGCGCGAGGCGCGCTCGATGGCCGCGCTGAACGATCCGCACATCATCCAGATCTACTTCATCGGCGACGACGAGGGCCAGACCTATTTCGTCATGGAATTCGTCGACGGCGAATCGCTCGGTTCGGTGCTCAAGCGCGAGGCCAAGCTCAAGCCCGAACAGGCCGCGAAGATCATCTACCAGACCGCGCTCGGTCTTTCGACCGCCCACGACAAGGGCGTGATCCATCGCGACATCAAGCCCGGCAACCTGATGCTGAGCGGCCGCGGTTCGGTCAAGATCGCCGACTTCGGCATTGCCCTGACGACGCAGGATTTCAGCAAGAAGCTGACTTCGACCGGCGAGTTCGTCGGCACGCCGGGCTACCTGTCGCCGGAGGTGTGTCTCGGCAAGCCGGTCGACCAGCGCTCCGACATCTTCTCGCTCGGCATCGTTATGTTCGAGTGTCTGGCCGGGCGCATGCCGTTCACCGACGAATCGCCGCTCGGCTTGATGCTCGAAGTCGTCAAGGCGGAAATTCCGGACGTCTGCACGCTGAATGCGGAAGTCGACGCCGAGCTGTCGCAGATCCTGCGCCGCATGATCGCGAAAGATCCGAACGAACGCTACCAGAGCTGCCATGAACTCGTCGCCGACCTGCAGCGCCATCCGCTGGTGGCCAAGGGCGGACCGATCACGCTGCAGACCAAGATGACCGCGGCGGCCGCGACGATGATCGGACAGAAGACGCCGACGTCGGGTCAGCGTCCGCTGCCGAGCACGACGCCGACGCCGCGACCGATGCCGGCGATGGGGACACCGAGTCCCGCGGCCAGCACCGCAGCGCGAACGCAGCCGGACATCGCACCGGTGCATCAGTCCGTGCTCGAGCGCGGCGCACCGGCGCCATCGCGTTCGTCGGCGCTGCCGCTGGCGATCGCCGCACTGCTGATCCTCGGCCTGGCCGGCGGCGCCTGGGCGTTCCGCGACCAGATTCCGATGCTCAAGCAGATGCTGTCGGCTCAAAGCAGCGCCTCGACGGCTGGCGCGCCGAGCGCCGCGCCAGCGACGACGACTGCGGCGACCACGACGCCTGCGGCCCCTGCCGCGCCAGATGCGCCCGCCGCGCCACCGCCGCCACCGCCTGCAACGGCTGACGCGACGGCGGCGGCCGGCAACGCCGGCGCTTCGGTCGCCGATCTTCTCGGCTCGTCGTCGGCCGGCAATGCGGCCCATCCGACCGACAATCCGGTCGCCGCGGCGAACACCGCGAATGCCACTGGCGCGGCGCCCGCGAACGACGCAACGTCGGCACCGGCGCCGCGTGCCTCGCAAGTCGAACCGCTGCGCGATCTGCCGGCTGCGCAGGCCGCGCAAGCCACGCCGGCGGGCGCCAAGCCGCGCATTGCCAGCATCACGCCGCCGCCGCCGGTCAGCACGCCGCCGCGGCCGCATGTGCCGACTATCGCCGTGTTCGCGCTCGGCGATGAAATCGTCGCCGAGCCGGCCGAGCGCGTGATCGAGGAAGCGCTGTCGCGCCAGGGTTTTCATCTGGTCGATCAGAGCATGATGCCGCGCGCCGAACGCATGCTGCGTGGGTCGCGCGCCAACGTGGCCGGCATCATCGAGCAGCTCGCCCAGCGCCACGGCGGGATGGTCGACGCGGTGATCATCGTGCACGCGCGCCCGGCCGGCGAGCAGCAGATTACCTTCTACGGCCAGAGCGACACGCTCAAGACCGCTCAGCTCGACATCAGCGCCTACGCCGTCGACGGCCGGCGCAAGCTCGGTGCCGGCTGGAGCGACAACGTCAACTTCACCGCGATGAGCGCGCGCGACAAGGCGCGCGAAGCCGTCGAGCCGATGCTCGATGAAATCGAAGCGAGCCTGCGCGAGTTCCGCCCGGCGGGACGCAAAGGCTGAAAGCGCGCGTGAGGTTGCGCGCTGGCGAGCGCTCGTGAGGAGTGAGGACGTGAGGTCGCCCGCTCCTCCTCATCAGCGGAGCGGCGCCACGGCTTTTCTCGCGAGCGAGCGCAGCGAGCGATCTCACGAGGCGCAGGGGCGCGGGCTCACGAAGCCGCGCAGCTGCTGACCTTTCCAATCCTAGGGCAACTCCCGCGGCGCACCCGCGCGCCCGATCACTTCGCAGGCATGCCGGTAGCCGGCTTCGATCGCGCGTTCGTAGGCGTGCCAGTCGAGCAGTTCGATGTCGGCCAGCGGCGGTGCCAGCAGAAGATTCGTGTAGGCGCGGCGCTCGATGCTCGCCGCTTCGGCGTTGACCATGCCCGAGCGCAGCAGGATGCTGAGGATGCCCGGGCGGCGCGGCTTGCGCAGCTTCTCGGCGAGCAGCCGCCACGATGACGGCAGCGCGTATTCCTCGACGTCGGCGCGCAGCACGTCGTCGGCGCTGATGTCGACGGCGACGATTTCGCCGACCGCCTGCTGGCGCATGATGTCGGTCGGCAGGTTGTTCATGACCGCGCCGTCGACATAGACCTCGCTGCGATGGAACACCGGTGGCAGGATGCCCGGGATTGCGCTCGATGCGCGCAGCCACATCCACAGTGGTCCGCTGCGGTGCACGTGCGCCTGCCCGGCGGTCAGGTTCGCCGACACGCAGTAGTACGGCAGCGCCAGATCCTCGATGTCGCGGCCGCCGAACGCCTCGCGAAGCAGATGCGCGACCCGGCGCCCGGCGAACAGCGAAACGAATGGAAACGTGTAGTCGCGCAGCGGGCGGCCGTCGACGAACGCCTTGCGGTATTTCTCGAGCATTTCCTCGTCGGACCAGTCGGCGGCGACGCCGGCGCCGATGATCGCGCCGATCGACGTGCCACCGACGCTGTCGATGCGCATGCCGGCCTCGCGCAGCGCGCGCACGACGCCGATGTGAGCGAAACCGCGCGCGCCGCCGCCGGACAGGACCAGACCGATGCTGCGCCCGATCAGCAGGCGCGCGACGCGCTCGACGTCGTCGCCGCGGCGCACGTGGTGCAACTGGGCGTCGGGGTGGGTGGCCTTCCAGACCCGGCCGCGGCCGAGCAGGATGTCGCCCTGATTCAGCAGGACCAGATGCGCCGGCCGTTGCATGTAACGGTCCGGCTCCGCGTCGACGAATTCCGGCCAGACGCCGGGCGGCGCATCGGCATTGGCCGGCAGCACGAAGCTGTCAGCCTGGCGCACGCACAGTTCGCGCCAGTCGCTCGGCGCGTCGCCCTGCATCCTGGCGTCTGCAAGATAGAGCACGTAACGATGGCGCGCCTCGATCGCGCTGAACCACGCGCTGGTGTTGCCGCTGCCGCTCTTCGCATCGATCAGCGCGCAGCTGCCGTAACGGGTCAGCGCTTCGCGCAGCTGCACGGCGAACGCGCGCGCGTCGACGCCGGCATCGTAGGGCAGGATCGCAAACGTGCGCGCTGCAGTCAGCGGCCGGTGCACGGTCCGCGCGATCAGGCGCTGCACGGCGAGCCGGGCCGATTGCAGCATCGCGTCGGGGTGGTGATGGACCAGAGCTAGGAAGCCCTTGCGCGACAGCCGCAGCAGTTCCGAGTCGCGCAGCGCGCGCACCGTCGCCGAGCGCGGCTGGTCGACGATCAGGCCGAGCTCGCCGACCGTCTCGCCGGCCGCGACGATGCCGTCGAGGCGAAACTGGCCGCTGGCGTCGGGCTTGAACGCGCCCATGCTGCCGGACTTGAGCACGTACAACGCGTCGGACTCGTCGCCGAACTCGAACAGGACCGCCCCGCCGGGCATGGCGAACCATTCGAGTTCGCCCTCGAGTTCGGCGAATGCAGCCGCGTCGAGGTGGCGGAACAGCGGCACGTCGCGCAACAATTCGCTCGTGTCGAACGGTTTCGGGTCTGCGCTTTCGTTCATCGCCGGTCGGGCTGCGAAGTGGCCTACATGCTAGCGCAATACCGGCGGGCGCCTGCGTTGCACTGCAGCGCTTGAATTTGCCCGCAAGGCGCTTCACGTCTCTTGGTCGAACATGTCAGGTCGAAATCAGGAACCGAACAACCCATGACGAGCAATCCGCTGCTGGCCGGCCATGCACTGCCGGCGTTTTCCGCGATCCGGGCCGAGCATGTTCTGCCTGCCGTCGACGCCGTCCTCGGCGAGTACCGCGCCGCGATCGACGCGCTGGTCGCCGATCCGGCGCCGCGCTCGTTCGCCGGTGTCGTGCTGGCCCAGGAGACGCTGGAGAGCCGGCTCGAGCGCGCCTGGTCGCCGGTCTCGCACCTGCACGCGGTCGCCGACAGCGAGGCGCTGCGCGCCGCATACGCGGAGGCGCTGGAGAAGATCACCGAGCACGCGACCGAACTCGGCCAGAACCGCGGCCTGTATGCCGCGACGCGTGCGGTCGCCGATGCGCCGGAGTTCGCCGCGCTGCCGCGTCCGGCGCGCACCCTGGTCGAACACGCGCTGCGCGACTTCCGCCTGTCCGGCGTCGCGCTCGAAGAGCCGGCCCGGTCACGCTTCAAGGACATCGCGAACGCGCTGGCGCGCCTGTCCAACGAATTCGAAAACGCCGTGCTCGACGCAACCGAGGCCTGGAGCGAGGCGGTCAGCGATGAGGGCGCGCTGGCCGGCCTGGGCGAAACCGACCGCGCGCTGCTGCGCGAATACGCCCGCGAGGCCGGCGCTGACGGCTGGCTCGTGACCCTGAAACAGCCGAGCGTGCAGGCCGTGCTGACCTATGCGAACGACCGTGCGCTGCGTGAACGGGTCTACACCGCGTATCAAACCCGCGCATCGGACCAGGGGCCGCAGGCGGGCCGCTTCGACAATTCGGCGCGCATCGAGCAGATCGTGGCGCTGCGCCACGAAGCGGCGCAGCTGCTTGGCTTCGCCAACTCGGCCGAGGAGTCGCTGGCGACGAAGATGGCGGGCAGCCCCGAGCGCGTGCTCGCTTTCCTGCGCGATCTCGCCGCAAGGGCCAAACCGGTTGCCGAACGCGAGTTGGCCGAACTGCGCGCCTTCGCCCACGGCGAGCTCGGCATCGCCGACCTGCAGCCGTGGGACGTCGCGTTCGCCGCCGAGAAGCTGCGCGAGAGAAAATACGCGCTGAGCGAGGAGGAATTGAAGCCGTACTTCCCGCTGCCGGCGGTCATCGACGGGCTGTTCGCGATCACCGAACGCATATTCGGCGTGCGCCTCGCCGCCCGCGCCGGCGTCGACGTCTGGCATTCGGACGTGCGCTTCTACGACGTGCTCGATGCGGCCGGCAACGTGATCGCCGGCGCGTACATCGATCTGTACGCGCGCTCCGGCAAGCGCGGCGGCGCCTGGATGGACGTGTGCCGCTCGCGTTTCCGCACCGACACGACGACGCAGCTGCCGATCGCCTATCTGACCTGCAACTTCGCCGCGCCGACGCCGGAGCAGCCGTCGCTGCTGACCCACGACGACGTGACGACGCTGTTCCACGAGTTCGGTCACGGCCTGCATCATCTGCTGACCGAGATCGACTTTCCCGGCGTCGCCGGCATCAGCGGCGTCGAGTGGGACGCGGTCGAACTGCCGAGCCAGTTCATGGAGAACTTCGCCTGGCAGCGCGATGCGCTGGCGCTGTTCGCGCGCCACTGGCAGACCGGCGCGGCACTGCCGGACGATCTGTTCGCGCGCATGCTCGCGGCGAAGCATTTCCACGCCGGGTTGTTTCTCGTTCGCCAGCTCGAGTTCGGGCTGTTCGATTTTCTGCTGCACCTGGACTACGACCCGGCGCGCGGCACGCGCGTCATGGACCTGCTCGGCGCGGTGCGCGGCGAAGTCGCCGTGATCGTGCCGCCGGCGTGGCAACGCATGCCGCACAGCTTCGCGCACATCTTTGCCGGCGGCTACGCGGCCGGCTATTACAGCTACCTGTGGGCCGAACTGCTGTCGGCAGATGCGTTCGGCCGCTTCGAGGAGGCCGGCGTGTTCGATCGCGCCAGCGGCGAGGCGTTCCGGCGCAGCATTCTCGCGATCGGCGGATCGCGGCCGGCGTTGGAATCCTTCGTCGAATTCCGCGGCCGCGAGCCGACGCCGGACGCGCTGCTGCGAAGCTACGGCCTGGCCGCGTAGGCTAGAATTCGCGGATGAAAGTCGCGTCGTGGAACGTCAATTCGCTGCATGTCAGGCTGCCGCATCTGCGCGACTGGCTGGGCACTGCGGCGCCCGACATCGTCGCGCTCCAGGAGACGAAAACCGAAGACGCGAAGTTTCCGGTCGGTGCGCTCGATGAGCTCGGTTATCACAGCGTGTTTGCCGGGCAGAAGACCTACAACGGCGTCGCCGTGCTGAGTCGGCAGCCGGCCCGCGACGTGATGACCGACATTCCCGGCCTGAACGATCAGCAGCGCCGCATTCTGGTCGCCAGTGTCGGCGATCTGCGCATCGTCAACCTGTACGTGGTCAACGGCCAGTCGGTCGGCAGCGAGAAGTACGCGTACAAGCTCGACTGGTTGGCCAAGATGCACGACTTTCTCGCCGCCGAGCTGCAGCGTTTTCCACAAATGATCGTGCTCGGTGACTTCAACATCGCTCCCGAAGACAGAGATGTGCACGATCCGGCGCTGTGGCACGAACAAGTGCTGTGCTCGACGCCGGAACGGGCGGCGCTGGCGCGCCTGACCGCGCTCGGCCTGCACGACAGCTTCCGCCTGTTCGATGCCGATGCCGGCCGCTACAGCTGGTGGGACTACCGTCAGGGCGCTTTCCGGCGCAACCTCGGCCTGCGCATCGACCTGATCCTGGTCAGCGCGGCGCTGCGTGCCGCCTGCCGGGCGGCAACCATCGAACGCGTGACGCGGACCTGGGAGCGCCCGTCCGATCACGCCCCGGTAACCGTGGAGCTGGGATGAGCGAACCCGACGACCGCAACGAATGGCCGGCCACGCTCGACGATGCCGATCTCGAGACGCTGGATCGATTCCTGCGCGCGCATGCCGGCGAAGACGACCTGCTGCTCGACGGCGTGCACGGCCTGTTGACCGCAATCGGCATCGGCCCGCAACCGGCGTTGCCGGACGAATGGCTGCCCGAAGTGCTGCATGAGCCGTTTGCCGACGAGGATGAGGGCCGGCGCATTCTCGGCCTGCTGGCGCGTCTCAACGAGAGCGTCGAACTCGAACTCGAATCGGACAGCTATGAACCGATTCTCGGCGAAGTCGAACTCGACGACGGCGACACGACGCTGAGCGCGCACGGCTGGTGCGAGGGGTTTTCGCGCGGCGTCGACTTGCGCGCGCGGGTCTGGGAGTCGCGGCTCGGCGCCGATTCGCAGCTGACCGAACTGCTCGGCCCGATCATGGCGCTGGCCGTCGAAGAAGGCGTGTTCGCGACCGACGCCGATTTCGCTCCGTTGAGCGAGCAGGAATACGACGACTGTCTGAGCCAGCTGCCGAACGCCGTGACCGCGGTGTCGCGCTACTGGCGCGAATCGCCGCCGACCGTCGAGGAATTGGCCGCGTCGACCGAGAGTATGGCCGAAGGTGCCGGGCCGCGGCGCCGGCGCGGCGGGCGCTGGGTGCATTGAGAGCTCGCGCGCTGCGCGCGCGCGTGAGGGTGAAGAGGTCAGGTCGCGCGCTGACGCGCTCGTAAGAGCACAGACTGACAATCGGTTCGCCAACCGTGTCCGTCCGCGCGCTGGTGAGGGCAGACGGCGACAGATGGACTTCTGACGAGCGAGCGCCGACGAGCGATCTCACGAGCGCGCATCAGTGCGCGACCTCACGCTCGCTCCGCTACTTTTCAACGTCCTCCACTTTGGCTCCTTTCACTTTCGCGTCGAAGAAATCGACGATCGCGTGATAGGCGTGCTTGCGCATCGCCGGCGTCGACAGTCCGTGCTTGCCGCCCGGATAAGTCATCAGATCGAATTTCGTACCGCGCGCCTGCAGCGCGGCCATCAGCTGCGTCGAGTTCGTGAACAGCACGTTGTCGTCGGCCATGCCATGGATCAGCAGCAGCGGCGAGCGCAGTCCGTCGAGCCAGTGCAGCACGCTCGAGCGCGCGTAGCCGTCGGCGTTGTGCTGCGGCGTGTCGAGATAGCGCTCGGTGTAGAACGTGTCGTACAGGGCCCAGTCGACCACCGGCGCGACCGCAACGCCGGCGGCGATGCGGTCCGATGCTTTAGCGAGCAGCATCGTCGTCATGTAGCCGCCGTAGCTCCAGCCGAACACGCCGACGCGTCGCGCGTCGACCCACGGCTGCTCGCCGAGCCAGCGCAGTCCCGCGACCTGGTCGTCGACTTCGATGTTGCCGAGCTGGCGATAGATGCCGTCGCTGAAATGCCGGCCACGCCGCGCCATGCCGCGGTTGTCGAGCGAAAACGCGACGTAGCCGTGCTGGGCCATGTACTGGCCGAAATAGTCGCCCCAGTTGCGCGCGACGGTTTGCCCGTGCGGACCACCGTAGTATGTGTCGAAGACCGGGTAGCGCTGCCCGGGATCGAAATTCGCCGGCCGGTACAGGCGGTAGTACAGGGCCTGGCCATCGGCGGCCGGCAGCGTGCCGAACTCCGGCGCGATGTGCGCGCCGCGATACGGGGCGTACGGATGTTTCGCATCGAGCGCATTCTGCTCGATCCACGCCAGCAGCCGGCCGTCGGCGTCGCGCACCGAAACCTGCGGGGGCGTCTGCGGATTGGAAAACGTGTCGACATGGATGCCGGCGCGCTTGCCGAACGTACTCGAGTGCACGCCGTCGCCGCTGCTGATGCGCCGCGGCGCATCGGCGCTGCTGCCGTCCAGACGCAGGCTGTACAACTGCCGGTCCGGCGCGAAGTCGCGATTGGAGTCGACGAAGACGCTGCCGGCGCGTTCGTCGACAGCCTGCAGGCGGTCGACGTTCCAGTTGCCGGCACTGATCGCGTGCTGCAGCGCGCCGTCCATCGTATACAAATACAGATGGTGGTTTCCGCTGCGGTCGCTGCCCCAGACGAATGCGTCGCGCCGCTTCAGGAAGTGCAGATCGTCGTTCAGGTCGATCCAGGTGGTGCTCGTTTCGCTGAGCAGCGTGCGCTGCTGCAACGTCGCGGCGTCGACCAGGTTCAGATCGAGGCGCTGCTGGCTGCGCGGCATGCGCTGGTAGGTCAGGCGGCGGCTGTCCGGAACCCAGTCGACGCGGCACAGATAGATGTCGGCATCGGCGCCGAGATCGATCCAGCGTACGTCGCCGCCGGCTGCAGCGACGAGGCCGAGCTTGACGCGGACGTTGGCGGCGCCGGCGGCCGGATAGCGCTGCTCGATCGTTTCGGTGCGATCGGCGTAGACCTCGAATCGTTTGACCTGGGCCACGCCGGCTTCGTCGAACTGCTCGAATGCGACCGCACTGTCGTCGGGCGCCCACCAGTAGCCGTGGAAGCGGCTCATTTCCTCCTGGGCGACGAATTCGGCCTCGCCGTTGTGCACGCTGCCGCCGCCGTCATGGGTGAGCTGGCGGCGGCGTCCGTCCTCGAGGTTGATCAGCCAGAGATTCTGGCCCTGCAGGAACGACACGTAGCGCCCCGCCGGCGAGATCTGCGGATCAACGGCCTCGCCGCCGGTATCGAGCGTGCGCAGCGCGCGCGCCGGCGGCAAGTGCAGATCGTAGAGGTATAGTTTGCCCCCTAGTGGAAAAAGCAGCCTCGCTCCGTCGGGCGAGAAGCTGTATTCGACGATGCCGCGACGGCCGGCACTGCGGGCTCGCTCGCGGCGTGCCTTCTCGACATCCGACAGTTCCTCGCCGGCCGGTTCGAGCGCCTTCGAGTCGACGAGCAGACGTGTCGCGCGGGCACGGACGTTGTATTCCCACAGGTCGTAGGTGTTCTGGTCGTCGGCTTTTGCGCGCAGAAACGTCACGCGCGTTGCGTCGGGCGACACCTTCAGTTCGACCGGCGCCGGCCCGGCCAGACTGCCGCCGTCGTAGATGCGGTCGATCGTCAGCTGTTCCGCCGATGCCGAGGCGGCTGTCAGCAGCAGTCCCGTCGAGATCAAGTTGCGCATACGCACCCCTGTTATCACAGCGCCGCCGTTTGAGCGCGGCTACTTGCCGATGCAGAATGTCGAAAAAATCGCGCCGAGCAGATCGTCGCTGTGGTATTCGCCGGTGATCTCGCCGAGTGCGCGTTGGGCCAGACGCAGGTGCTCGGCGGCAAGCTCGCCGGCGCGAGTCTCGCGCAGGGCCCGTTCGGCGGCGTCAAGTTCGCCGGCCACCGCTTCGAGCGCAACGACGTGGCGCGTGCGCGCACTGAAGCTGCCGGCCACGCCATCGCCGCCGCCGGCCAGGCGCAGCAATTCGTCGCGCAGCAGGCGCACGCCGTAACCGCGCTGCGCCGAGAGGTACAAGTGGGCGACGTTGCCGTCGCCGCGCTCGAGGCGCGCCGCTTCGCCGCTGAGGTCGATCTTGTTGTGCACGATCAGCTGCGCGGCGCGCTCCGCACAGTCTTGCAGCAGCCTGCGATCGGCGTCGAGATCGCGGCTTTCGGTGACCAGGATCGCCACGTCCGCGCCGGCGAGCTCGGCACGCGCGCGGCGGATGCCCTCGCGTTCGACGATGTCGTCGGAGTCGCGCAGACCGGCCGTGTCGACCAGGGTCAGCGCGATGCCGTCGAGGTTGATGGCCTCGCGCAGCACGTCGCGCGTCGTGCCGGGAATGGCCGTCACGATGGCGCGTTCGCTCTGCGCGAGCGCATTGAGCAGACTCGACTTGCCGGCATTCGGACGACCGACGATGACGACGTGCAGGCCGTCGCGCAGCACCACGCCGCGGCGCGTCGCGGCGAGCAGCTCGTCGAGCTGCCGGCGCAGTGCAGCGAGATCGGCGCCGAGCTGCGGTGTCGACAGGAAGTCGATTTCGTCTTCGGGAAAATCCAGCGCTGCTTCGAGCCAGGCGCGCACGCGGACCAGCGCCTCGAGCAGCTTGCGCACCTCGCGCGAGAACTCGCCCTCGAGGCTGCGCTGCGCGGCGCGCGCCGCGGCCGCCGATCCGCTGGCAATCAGGTCGGCGACGGCCTCGGCCTGGACCAGGTCGATCTTGCCGTTGAGAAACGCACGCTCGGTGAATTCGCCGGGGCGCGCCGGGCGCGCCCCGAGTTCGAGCGCACGACGCAGCAGCAGGTCGAGCACGACCGGGCTGCCGTGGGCGTGCAGCTCGACCACGTCCTCGCCGGTATAGGAGTGCGGCGCGCGAAAGTGAATCGCCAGGCCGCGATCGATGGCCTGGCCGCCGGCGTCGCGGAAGGTCGCCACGGTCGCGCGACGCGGTCGCAGCGATCGGCCGGTGACGGCATCGGCGATCGCCCGGCTCAGCGGTCCCGACAGGCGCAGCACGCCGATACCACCGGCGCCGGCCGCCGTTGCAATCGCGGCTACCGTCTCCGTTGCCGGCATCGGTTTCGCGTCGCTGCGCGCCGGGGTCATCAGGTCTTGGCGGTAGCCGCCTCGGCGCGCTTGGTGATGATCCATTGCTGCAGCAGCGACAACCAGCCGTTGACGGCCCAATACAGGGTCAGGCCGGCCGGCGCGAATGCCAGCATCACGGAGAATACCAGCGGCATGATCTTCATCATCTTCTGCTGCATCGGATCCATGCCCGGTGCCGGCGGCGTCATGCGCTGGGTCAGGATCATCTGGATCGCGTTGAGGATCGGCAGGATGAAATACGGGTCCGGTGCCGACAGGTTCTGGATCCAGCCGAAGAATGGCGCCTGGCGCAGCTCGACGCTTTCGAGCAGCACCCAGTACAGCGCGAAGAACACCGGGATCTGCACCAGCAGCGGCAGGCAGCCGCCGAGCGGGTTGATCTTTTCCTTCTGGTACAACTCCATCATCGCCGCGTTGTATTTCTGCTTGTCGTCGCCGTAGCGCTCCTTGAGCGCCTCCAGGCGCGGCTGCAGCCGCTTCATCTTCGCCATCGAGCGGAACTGCGCTTCGCTGAGCTTGAACATGGCCAGCTTGATCAGCAGGACCAGGAAGATGATCGCGAGGCCCCAGTTGCGCACGAACGTGTGCAGCTCGACCAGGATCCAGTGCATCGGGCTCGCGATGAAGGTCAGGATGCCGTAGTCCACGGTCAGCGACAGGCCGGGCGCGATGTCGTCGACGGTGCCCTGCAGTTTTGGACCGATGTACAGGCGCGACGCGAACGTGCGCGTTTCGTTCGGTGCGATCGTTTGCGACGGCGACGCGCTGCGGATCAGGTAGCGGGTCGCGCCATCGGCGTGGACCGTATCGGTCGAAAGCGTGTCCGGCTCTTTCGGATCCGGGACCCATGCGGCGAAGAAGTAGTGCTGCAGCATCGCCACCCAGCCGCCGGCGACGTCGGCTTTGCCGGTCGCGGTGTCGGTCTTGCGCAGCGGCGACTCGGCGAACTTGGCGAAGGCGATCTTCTGGAACTTGTCCTGCGGGCTGTACCAGGCTGCGCCGGCGAACGCGTAGGCCTCGGGGTTGTACAGCGACAGCATGCCGCCGGTCGCGACGACCGGCGGTACGCGTTGCAGCTGGCGATATTCGTTGCCGGTCCAGGCCGCGCTGCCGCCGTTGCTGACGTCCTGGCGCGATTCGATCAGATAGCTGCCGCGTTTGAAAATGTATACTTTGCGCACGGTCACGCCGCTGGCACCGTCGCGCCAGGTCAACGGCACCTCGACCTTGTCCGCGCCGGGCTCGAGCTGATACGCGGTCTTTTCGGCCAGGAACACCGCCTTGTGGTCCGGCGCAGCCGAGCTGCTGCTAACCAGGCCGCTCTGCACGACGAAGTAGTGCTCGGCACTGTCGGCCAACAGGCGCACCGGCTTGGTGCGGTCCTGCGGTTCGAGCGGATAGGCGAGCAGGTCGGCTTCGATCAGGCTGCCGCCGCGCGTGTCGATCACCGCACGGATCACGTCGGTCGTGACTTCGACGTGCGGCAACGGGCCGCTCGGCGCAGTTGTCGATGTCGATGTCGATGTCGATGTCGCCGTCGGCGCGGAGCCCGGCGCGGAAGCGCCCGCCGAGGCTGCCGGAACGTCCGGACTGCCGGCGGCCGGGGCGGGTACCGGGGCCGAGGTCGGCGCCGAAGCCGAGCCCGCGGGCTTGCCCGCGTAGTCCTGCTGCCAGGCCTGCCAGAGGAAGAAGCCGCTCAGCAGGACGGCGAAGAACAGAAACGGGCGGGGGCTGTTCATGATGGATTCTTGATCAATCGGATTCTTCGAACGCAGCAGGACGGCTGCTCGGTGCCGGTCGGGCCGCAAGCTTGGCGGGGGTCAGGAACGGGGCGGTATTGTGCGGGTTGCGTCGCGCGGCTTCAATGCGGCCAGACGCTGCCAGATCGAATCGAGGTCGGCGCGCAGTTCATTGCTGTTGCGCGTGGCCGCATCGGTACGCGCGATCAGCAGGACGTCGCAATCGGGCAAGCCGGTGCGGCTGAGGCGAAAACTTTCACGGATGATGCGGCGGATGCGGTTGCGGACGACCGCGAGTTTGGAGACGCGCCGCGACACGGCCATGCCGAGCCGGGCGTGGCTGCCGTCGGTCAAGCGATACTGGGCCTGGAAACACGGCGACGCGAGGCGTTTGCCTTCGCGGCGCAGCGCGGTGAAGTCGGCCGCAGCGCGCAGTCGCGCCTGCGGCGGATGACCGAGCGGTGCTGCCACGCGGGGGCGGCGCGGATCAGGGGATCAGACGCTTGCGGCCCTTGGCGCGGCGTGCATTCAGGACAAGGCGACCGCCACGCGTTTTCATGCGGGCGCGGAAGCCGTGGGTGCGGGCGTGCTTGAGGTTGCCGGGCTGAAATGTGCGTTTCATGGCGAAGCCTGGGATTTCGATGGAAAAAGAGGCGGGAAGGTAGTTGATGCGGCCGATGCTGTCAAGCCGATCGTGCTTGGCGCGCCGGGGTCCGGCGGTTAGACTCGCCGTCCACCCGGCCGAAATTCATTGAGAGGATCGCTTGGCATGAGCGACCTGTGGCGCCGCTGTCTGCAGCGGCTCGAAAGCGAGATCAGCGTCGAGGACGTTCACACCTACCTCAAACCTTTGCAAGCGAGCGAGGACGAGGACGGACTGCGTCTACTCGCGCCGAACGGCTACACGCTCGACATCGTCAAGTCGGATTTCCTGCCGCGCATCGGCAAGGTACTGAACCATCTGGCCGGCCGGCCGACCAAAGTGCGCATCGATGTCGGCACGTTGAACAGCCGGCGCAGCCCGCGCAGCGAGCCGGCTGCCGACAATTTCGCGTTCGAGCACAACCTGGATCCTTCCTATACGTTCGAATCGTTCGTCGAAGGCAAATCGAACCAGCTCGGCAAGGCCGCTGCCGTGCAGGTCGCCAACAACCCCGGCCGCGCCTACAACCCGCTGCTGCTCTACGGCGGTACCGGCCTGGGCAAGACCCATCTGATGCAGGCGGCCGGCAATCACATGCGCGCGCAGAATCCGGGCACGAAGGTCATGTACCTGCGTTCCGAGCAGTTCGTCAGCGCAATGATCGATGCGCTGCGCACGAAGAACATGGACGATTTCAAGCGGCGCTTCCGCGTGGTCGACGCGCTGCTGATCGACGACATCCAGTTCCTGGCCGGCAAGAACACCTCGCAGGAGGAGTTCTTCCACACGTTCAATGCGCTGTTCGACGGCAAGCAGCAAATCGTGCTGACCTGCGACCGCTATCCGAAGGAAGTCGACAATCTCGAACCGCGCCTGAAATCGCGCCTCGGCTGGGGCTTGTCGGTTGCCATCGAGCCGCCGGACTTCGAAACGCGCGCGGCGATCCTGCTCAACAAGGCGGCGCAGCGCGGCGTGGAGATTCCGGAAGCCGTCGCACAGCTGATCGCCAAACGCATGCGCTCGAACGTGCGCGATCTCGAAGGCGCGCTGAACACGCTGGTGGCACGCGCGAACTTCCTGGGTCATGCGATCACGCCGGAGTTCGCCCAGGAAACACTGCGCGACCTGTTGACCGTGCACAGCCAGGCGATCACGATTTCGAACATCCAGAAGACCGTGGCCGACTATTACCAGCTGCGCCTGTCGGACCTGCTGTCGATGAATCGCAGCCGCTCGCTGGCGCGGCCGCGGCAGATGGCCATGGCGCTGGCCAAGGAATTGACCGAACATAGCTTGCCCGAAATCGGCAAGGCGTTTGGGGGCCGCGATCACACGACAGTGTTGCATGCCTGCCGGACGATCCGCGACCTGTGCACGACTGACGGAAAACTGCGTGCCGACTGGGAAAAGCTGCAGCACGTTCTGACTGGATAGAATGCTGTGGAGGGTTTGGGGATAACTCTGGCACACTATGTTATCCACAGCGCGCGCACAGCGAAGGGGAAGGGTTTCCGGGACTCGGATGTAAGTCAATCTATTGTTTATTAAGTACTTTTATGGCTTATCAACATACGCACCGGACCAACAGCTACTGCTCTTTAGCTTACTAATATCTAAAACAGCAACCGAAGGGACGTGATGTCTATGCGATTCAGCATCCAGCGCGAAGCGCTGCTCAAGCCGCTGCAGCAGGTTGTCGGCGTGGTCGAGCGGCGGCAAACGTTGCCGGTCCTGGCGAACTTGTTGGTTGTGGCCGAGGGCGAGCGGGTCACGTTCACCGGCACCGATCTCGAAGTCGAGATGGCGGCCGGCACGTCGGCTCAGGACGTCGAAGCCGGCGAGATCACGATTCCGGCACGCAAGCTGTTCGACATTTGCCGGGCACTGCCCGACGGCAGCAAGATCGAGTTCAAACTCAGTGGCGATCGCGTTGCGGTCAATGCCGGTCGCAGTCGGTTCACGCTGGCGACGTTGCCGGCCAGCGAATTTCCGGTGATCGACAACATCGAGTTGAGCGAACGGATTTCGTTGCCCGAGGCAACGCTGAAGGATCTGATGGACCGGACCGCGTTCGCGATGGCGCATCAGGACGTGCGCTATTACTTGAACGGCCTGCTGCTCGACTTGCGCGAGCACAGCCTGCGTTGCGTCGCGACCGACGGGCATCGCCTGGCTCTGGTTGAAACGGGGCACGAGGCCGGCGTCGGGACGCCGCGTCAGATCATCATCCCGCGCAAGGGCGTGCTCGAGTTGCAGGGTCTGTTCGAATCCGGCGACGGTCTGGTCGAACTTGAATTCGGGCGCAACCACCTGCGGATCCGCCGCAACGATGTCGTATTTACCTCGAAGCTGATCGACGGTCGCTTCCCGGACTACGAGGCGGTGATACCGATCGGCGCGGACAAGCTGGTGCGGCTCGGACGCGATGCGGTGCGCAGCGCGCTGCAACGCGCGGCTATCCTGTCGAATGAGAAGTACCGCGGGGTCAAGCTCGAGGTCAGTCCGAACAAGCTGCGGATCGTGGCGCACAATCCGGAGCAGGAAGAAGCGGTCGAAGAAGTCGAGGCAAAGACCGGGGCGTCGGACCTCGCCGTAGGCTTCAATGTGAACTACCTGCTCGATGCGCTGAACGCGTTGCAGGGCGAGGAAGTGATGCTGTGCCTGCGGGATGCGAATTCGAGCTGCCTATTGCGGGCGCCCGACAGTGAGCAGGCGCGTCACGTCATCATGCCGCTGCGCCTTTGACCGAGCGGAATCTTTTCGGCGGCCGCGCAATGCGGCCGTCAGCCAGGCGGGACAGCGGTGCGACTGACTGAGCTGCGCCTTCAGAATCTCCGCAATATCATCGAGTTGGAGATCGAGCCTGCGCCGGGCTTCAATGTCTTGACCGGGGCGAACGGCGCCGGGAAGACCAGCATCCTCGAATCGGTGTACCTATTGTCACACGCGTACAGCTTCCGGACGCGGCGTTCGGAGCTGCTGGTCCGGAATGGTGCTGATCAGCTGTCGGTGTTCGCAATCGTGAGCCGAGAGTCCGGTTCCGCGCGCCGGTTGGGTCTGATCCAAGGCGGCGGCCATTGGACCGCGCGCGTCGACGGAGTCGCGCCGGCAAGCCTTGCGGCGGCGCTGGTGCATTGCGCGGCCGTATGCTTCGACCCTGGCGCGCACGCGCTGATTTCCGGGCCGAGCGAAGAGCGCCGCCGGGTCGTCGACTGGGGCGTGTTCCACGTGGAACCGAACTACGCAGAGATAGTTCGTCGCTATCGGCGTGCATTGCGCCAGCGCAATTTGGGACTGCGCGAAGGCCTCGGCGATCGTGAGCTGGATGCCTGGGACCAGGAACTCGTACAGACGGCCGAGCCGGTTCAGGCGGCGCGCAAGCGTTATATCGACCGGCTGCTGCCGCGTATGGCCCGCTTGCTGTTGGACTACGTCCCGGAATTGGGTGATGTCTCGTTCCAGGTGTCGCCCGGCTGGAAGGCGGAGCGCGAACTGGGTTCCGTACTCGCCGATACGCGAGCTATCGACCGCGTCCGCGGGCACACGACGCGTGGCCCGCACCGGGCGGACTGGTCAATTGCGTTCCCTCAGGCCCCGCGCCGCGAGCATTTGTCGCGCGGGCAGGAAAAACTCTGCGCGATCGCCTGCGCCCTGGCCCAGGCCGACCTGTACCGGGAGGATCATGGCGAATGGCCAATTGTGCTGCTCGATGACCTGCCCTCCGAGCTCGATGCGGCCCACCAGGACCAGGTGCTTCGGTCGCTCGCAGGCGCCAGCCAGATTTGGCTGACCAGCACCGAGGAACCGGCCGCCCTGCGGCGCACCGGCATCGCATTCAGCCGGTTCCACGTGGAACAGGGCAGCGTCAGCGCCTTGCTATAATGCGCGATTGACCGCGCCGTCACGCGCGTGGACTGTCTTTGGGACCAGCGAATTCATGACCGACGAACAACAACCTTCCAGTTCCTACGATGCCAGCCGGATCAAGGTCCTCAAGGGACTCGAGGCAGTACGCAAGCGCCCCGGCATGTACATTGGCGACACGGACGACGGCACCGGCCTGCACCACATGGTGTTCGAGGTCGTCGACAATTCGATCGATGAGGCATTGGCCGGCTACTGCGATCATGTCGTGGTGACGATTCATAGCGACGGCGCGATTAGCGTCGAGGACAATGGCCGCGGCATTCCGGTGGATATGCAGCCCGAAGAAGGGCGATCGGCGGCCGAAGTCGTCATGACCGTGCTGCACGCCGGCGGCAAGTTCGACGACAACTCGTACAAGGTTTCCGGCGGCCTGCACGGAGTCGGCGTCTCGGTCGTCAACGCGCTTTCGGATCATTTGAAGTTGACGATCTATCGCGACGGCAGCGAATACGAGCAGGAGTACACGCTCGGCGAGCCGCGCTATCCGTTGCGCCGCGTCGGGCCGTCCGGCCTGCGTGGAACCACCGTGCGTTTCCATCCGAGCCCGGCCATCTTCACCCAGACCGAATTCCATTACGACATCCTGGCCAAGCGCCTGCGCGAATTGTCGTTCTTGAATTCCGGCGTCAAGATCGAGTTGATCGAGGAGATCAACGAGCGCCACGACACGTTCCAGTATACCGGCGGCATCCGCTCGTTCGTCGAACACCTGGCGCAGCTGAAAACACCGTTACATCAAAAGGTTATAACGTTCAGCGCCCAGCATGAGGGGACCGGCGTCGAGCTCGCGATGCAGTGGACCGACGCGTACCAGGAAGCGGTTTTTTGCTTCACGAACAACATTCCGCAGAAGGACGGCGGCACCCACCTTGCCGGCTTCCGCGCCGCGCTGACGCGCACGCTCGGCAACTACATCGAAACGACCAACCTCATGAAGTCGGCGAAGGTGGCCCTGACCGGCGAGGACATGCGCGAAGGGCTGATCGCCGTGCTCTCGGTCAAGGTGCCCGACCCGAAATTCTCGTCGCAGACCAAGGACAAGCTGGTGTCGTCCGAGGTGAAAGGCGTCGTCGAATCGGTGGTCGGCCAGAAGCTCGAGGAATTCCTGCTCGAGAACCCGACGGAAGCGCGAGCGATTGCGGCCAAGGTGGCCGAGGCGGCGCGCGCGCGAGAGGCGGCGCGCAAGGCGCGCGAGATGACCCGGCGCAAGGGCGCGCTCGACATCGCCGGCCTGCCAGGCAAGCTCGCCGACTGCCAGGAAAAGGATCCGGCCCTGTCCGAATTGTTCATCGTCGAGGGCGATTCCGCCGGCGGTTCGGCCAAGCAGGGCCGCAACCGGAAGACCCAGGCGGTGCTGCCGCTCAAGGGTAAAATTCTAAATGTGGAAAAAGCTAGATTTGATAAAATGTTGGCTTCGGCCGAAGTCGGTACGCTGATCACCGCGCTCGGCTGCGGCATCGGTCCCGAGGAATTCAACGTCGACAAGCTGCGCTACCATCGCATCATCATCATGACCGACGCCGACGTCGACGGCTCGCACATCCGCACGCTGCTGCTGACGTTCTTCTTCCGCCAGATGCCGATCCTGATCGAGCGCGGCTACGTCTACATCGGCATGCCGCCGCTGTACAAGCTCAAGCAGGGCAAGCAGGAGTTGTACCTGAAAGACGATGCCGCCCTGAATGCCTATCTGATTTCCAACGCGGTCGAAGGCGCCGAGTTCCGTTACGCCGCCGAGGCACCGCCGTTGCGCGAGGCGGCGCTGGAACGTTTGCTGCACGATTACGACGCGGCCACCGATCAGATCGAGCGCCTGAGCCAGCGCGCCGATCCGGCGATCCTCGCGGCGATGCTCGAGATGACGCCGCCGACCGCCGATCTGTGGCAGGAGCCGGCGATCGCCGCGCGCTGGGTCGAGCTGCTCGGCGCGCGCGTCAATCGCGACGGCCTCGGCCGGGCGAAATACACCCTGCGCGTGCGCGCCGCCGACGCCGACCACACGGCGGCGCTGATCATCGAGCGCGCCCATCACGGCCTGGTTTCGAACCAGGTGCTGCCGGCTTCGTTCTTCGCCGGCGCCGAATTCAAGCCGATTCGCGACATCGCCGAACAACTGGCCGGATTGATTCAGCCCGGCGCCGAGATCCGGCGCGGCGCGAACGCCCAGCAGGCGGTCAGCGACTTCACCCAGGTGCGCTCCTGGCTTCTCGACGAGGCGAAGAAGGGCCGGACGATCCAGCGCTTCAAGGGTCTTGGCGAAATGAACCCGGAACAGCTCTGGGAAACCACCGTAAACCCGGAATCGCGGCGCCTGCTCCAGGTCAGCATCGAAGATGCCGTGGCGGCCGACCAGATTTTTTCGACGCTGATGGGCGATGTGGTCGATCCGCGCCGCGATTTCATCGAACAGAACGCGCTGCGGGTCAGCAACCTCGATGTCTGAGCGTCGCGGCTGCGCGGATCGAGTCGCTGCTAGGCTCGGCAATCCTGCCTCGCCAAGCAGCCCGGCCTCGGGCGTCCTGCCCTTGGCGCTCCGCGGCGCGCGAGCCGGTGGCTCGCCAGCGCGCCGCGTCGCCCACGCCGCGATTTCATCGAACAGAACGCACTGCGGGTCAGCAACCTCGATGTCTGAGCGTCACCGCTGCGCGGATCGAGTCGCTGCTAGGCTCGGCAATCCTGCCTCGCCAATCAGCCCGGCTCGGGCGTCCTGCCCTCGGCGCGCCGCGGCGCGCGAGCCGGTGGCTCGCCAGCGCGCCGCATCGCCCACGCCGCGATTTCAACGAACAGAGCGCGCTGCGGGTCAGCAACCTCGACGTCTGAACCGCGGCTGTCCAACAAATGTGCGGTAGCAACTTGAGCTTGCGGGCAAGCCGGGGTTAACCTCGCCGCTCTCAATATCCTGATGCGCGGCCGCTTGCCCCGGCCGCACGCCGAATTCCCCTTCCTTTCCAGGAATACTGCAATGCGAATTTCCATGCGGGTTGTCCTCGCCACGCTCCTCGCCCTGCTGCTGGCGTCGGGCGACGTCTGGGCTGCGGCGGCGAAGGAACAGAAGAACGAATATCCGAACGCGACGCGCAAGGAACCGAAGCTCGACATGTCCTCGGGCAACCAGAAGGACCTGAACAAGGCGCTCGATCTGGTCAACAGCAACCAGTATGACGAGGCCATGCCGCTGCTGCAGAAGGTGCTCGACGACGCCAAGGCCAGCAAATATGCGCGGGCGCTCGCTCTCGAGGCGAAGGCGCAGGCCGAGAGCGGCAAGCAGGACGATGCATCGGCAATCAAGGATTTCCGCGAAGCCTACGATCTCGACGCACTGCCGAACAGCCAGCAGTTCCAGGTGCTCTACAACATCGCGATCATGCAGATCCAGGCGGAACAGTACGAGCCCGCGCTGAAGACGCTCGACGAGTGGTTCAAGGCGAGCGGCGCACAGAAGGCCGAGGCTTACGCGCTGCAGGGCAATGCCTACTACCGTCTGGAAAAATTCCAGCCGGCCGTCGATGCAATCAAGAAGGCCCTGGCATCGAGCGACAAGCCGAGCGACTCGTGGTATCAGATCCTGATGGCCTCGTATGCCGAACTCGACCAGTACGACGAGGCGGCGAAGATCCTCGAGCAGCAGCTGCAGAAGAATCCGAGCGACGCCAAGCTGACGACACAGCTCGCGAGCGTGTACATCAAAGGCAAGCACGAGGACAAGGCGATCGAACTGCTCGCCAACGCCAAGCAGAAGGGCGTTCTGACCAGCGAAGCCGACTACAAGCTGATGGCCCAGCTCTATGACCAGGCGGACAAGCCGAAAGACGGCGCCGCCGTCCTCGCCGAAGGATTCGCCAAGGGCATCATCAAGCCGTCATTCGAGATGTACAAACTGCTCGGTGATTCGTACGCGCTGGCCGAGGACGACAGCCATGCGATCGAGGCCTACGGCAAGGCGTCGGGCATGGCCAAGGACGGCAACGTCGACTACGTGCGCGGCAGCCTGCTGCTCAACAACGACCGCAGCAAGGAAGCGGCCGAGTCGCTGCGCCAGGCGGTCGCCAAAGGCGGCCTCAAGCAGCCCGGAGAGGCCTACATCCTGCTCGGCGACGCCGAGAACAACAGCGACAATACGGCCGCCGCCACCGCGGCATGGGAAAAGGCCAAGGCCTATCCGAGCACCAAGCAGATGGCCGAATCGCGCCTGAAAAACATCAAGGGTGGCCATGTGCCGGTGACCAAGCACGGCAAGGGAACGAAGTCCTGACCGGCGCGCAAAGGGTGCGGGAATTGCGTTCGGTGAACCTTGCTCTTGTGTCGTCGTGGGCAGGTAGTGTAATTTGGTCTGCTACGCTTAGCGTTCAGGGTTCATTCCAAATCAACCGCGCGGTCGGCATTCGCACGCGTGGCGGGGTAATCACGGATTCGTACGGTTCAAGCTGATGGCGTTCGACGCATACCAAGAACAAGAAGAGCGTTTCAACTGGCGGCGCACGCTGGGTTTGGCGGCGGCTTTCGCCGTGCACGGATTCGCGTTCATGATGTTGTTGGCTCCGATGTCGCCGCCCAAGGCGAAAGAGAAGCCCAAGGACAACATCGTGACGGTCGAATTCATCGAACCGCCGCCACCACCACCACCACCGCCACCGCCGCCGCCGGAGCCGCCGAAGAAGCCGCCGCCGAAGATCGTCGAGAAGATCAAGCCGCCGCCGCTGCCGC
>Ga0068860_100000838_pt1 | contig 34393 bp, 30 predicted proteins | sample KBSSwiS32_FD_66597 | JGI IMG/M metagenome (GOLD analysis project Ga0068860, IMG submission 66597) | Switchgrass rhizosphere microbial communities from Kellogg Biological Station, Michigan, USA - KBS Switchgrass S3-2 | ecosystem: Host-associated > Plants > Roots > Rhizosphere > Soil ... | reverse complement strand
GAGTGCGATCAGGATGACTTTCAGCAGTGTCAGCGACCAGTGTTTCTCGCGGAAGGGTGGGGGCGGGGCAGTCACGCCGGACATGCCCTGTTTGTTCCCGGGTTTGATCACGGTGTAATTCGAAAACATAGCGGTTGCGAGTGTCACCAACGCTATCGTTAGAACGATCACGAGATTCACCTCCAGGTCGGGCAGGAATGCCATGATCGCGATTGCAATGACTGCGCCTTCGGGAATCGCAAGCAGCCACTTGCGGTAGTTGTGCCGGAACTGGCATCCGCAGACCGGGCAGACGAATGATCCCGCGCGCTTTTCCAAGCCGATGCCCGCGTCGCAATGCGGACACCTGTTGCCCTTGAACAGGGACAAGGCTGCGTGATCGAGCAGGAATGACATAGGCAGAGGCCAGCTGTTTTTTTGACGTTATAAAACCACTTCGGTGAGGAATCCTCAGGGGCATTTGACGCATCTCCGATTATTGATTATAACTGGTCTGTGCCCCAATCCCCCACCGACGCTACCACGGACATCGCCATCGTCGGCGCGGGGCCCTACGGGTTGTCCCTCGCGGCGCATCTCCGCGCGTGCGGGGTGAATTTCCGGATCTTCGGTTCGCCCATGAAGACGTGGCGCGACCACATGCCGCCGGGAATGCTGCTGAAGTCGGACGGCTTTGCGTCGAACCTCAGCGACCCAGCCGCCGCCTGCACACTGGGCGGCTTTTGCAAGGAACGCGGCGAACCCTATGACGACCGGAAAATCCCCGTGCCGCTCACGACATTCGTGGATTACGGCGTCGCATTTCAAAAACGCATGGTGCCGGAACTGGAGGAGGACTGGGTCACGGGCATCGACCGGACCGACGCGGGATTTCGATTGACCCTCCAAAGCGGCGGGCAGGTGCAGGCGCGGCGTGTCGTGCTGGCAATCGGCATCACCAGCTATGCCTACACGCCGCCGGAGCTGGAGCGGCTCGGGCCGGAGAGGGTTGTGCATACCTCGCATTGCTGCGATGGCGAAAAATTTCGCGGGAAAACCGTCGCGGTCATCGGCGCGGGCTCCTCGGCCATGGACACCGCCGCGTATTTGCACGAATCAGGCGCATCGGTCACCGTGATCGCGCGGTCGCCGAATATTTATTTCGGCGAGCCTCCCTCGGATCGCCAGCGTTCGCTTTGGCAAAGGATCAGGCACCCCTCCTCGGGCATCGGCACATCGCTGCGCTCGCGGATTTATTGCGATGCCCCGTGGCTGTTTCACATGCTGCCGGAGCGGCTCCGGCTGCGCATCGTGAAGCGGCATCTGGGCCCCGCGTCGGGATGGCCGCTGCGGGAGCGCGTGATGGGCCGCGTGCCGATGCTTCCGGCCACGACGGTGCGGCGCGCAGAGGCTGCGGAAAACGGGGTCACGCTCACGCTGGCGGGGCCGGATGGCGTGGAGAGGACGCACCACACGGATTTCGTCGTTGCCGCGACGGGCTACCGCGTGGATATCGACAGGCTGGAATTTCTTCCGGACGAACTTCGTTCCGGCATCCGCGCCGTGCAGAATTCGCCGGTGCTTTCGCAAAGCTTCGAGTCCTCCGTGCCGGGCCTTTATTTCGTGGGCGTTTCCTCGGCGAACAGCTTCGGGCCGGTGATGCGCTTCGCCTTTGGCGCGGACTATGCGGCGCGCAAGCTCGCAAGGCACCTGGCAGCCCGCTCACCGCGGGGGAGGCCGCGTTGAGCGCGGGCGCAACACCCTCCGTGCTCCTGGCGACGACGGCCGGGTACATCTTTCCCGCCCGGCTCGCCATGGTGCTGGCCGATGCCGGTTTCTCCGTGGAGGCGGTCTGCCCGCGCGGGCATTTTCTCGCCTCCACCTCGGCGGTGAAACGGCTTTACCATTACGGTGCCCTGCGCGGCGTCTCTTCGTTACGATCGGCGCTGTTGAAGGCGAAACCCTCGCTCGTCATCCCCTGCGACGACCTTGCCCGGTATCATCTTCACCGGCTGTATGAGGACGGGGGCACGATTTGCGAAGTGATCCGGCGCTCCCTCGGCGAACCTGCTTCGTATCCCGACTTGGAATCGAGAAGCCGTATGCTCACCCTCGCGCGGCGTGAGGTGGAGGAGGCCGTGGAAACCACACCCGTTTCCTCCCCGGCCGCGCTCAAGGAATGGCTGGCTGCGAACGGGCTCCACGCGGTGCTCAAGACGGACGGCTCATCGGGCGGCTACGGCGTGTGTATGGTCTCCACTGCGGAAGAGGCCGAGATGGCGCTCCGCAAACTCGCCTCCCCGCCCGGCCTCGCTAGGGCGATAAAGCGCGCGCTCGTGAATCACAACCAGACGTTCCTGCTCCCCGCATGGAAAAAAGTTTCCCCGGTCGTCAACGCGCAGAAATTCATCCCCGGCGCGGAAGCCACATCCACTGCCGTCTGCTGGCAGGGCGAAGTCCGGGCCATGCTCACATTCGAGGTGCTGCGCACCATGTATCCCGGCGGCCCCGCCTCCGTCGTCCGCCACCTCGAAAACAAAACGATCAATAACACAGTCCGCAAGACCGCGGCCCGGCTCGGGATCTCCGGCATTTGCGGGTTCGATTTCATCCTCGAAAAAGCGACGGGAATCCCGTACCTCATCGAGCTGAACCCGCGCGCCACGCAAACCGTGCACCTCCGCATGGGAGTCGGCCGGGACGCCGCAAACGCCCTCTATGCCGCCGTGACCGGAGACGGCGCGCGTGAGCCCGTCAACGAAATCAACAGCGACACCATCGCGCTTTTTCCGCAGGAGTGGCAGGCGCCATCGGGCGAATTCCCCGTCCCCCTTTTTCACGACATGCCGCGCAACGAGCCCGCCTTGCTCAAGGCGATCGCTGCCAGCGAGGGGAAGCGGTTGTAATTCGGGATTTTTTTCAAACAGCCAGAACTTCGTCGCGCACAAAGTGCAGGCGGATGATTTTAGGCATCGGGCCGGGGGCGCCGTCCCCGAAATGACAATGCACCGCCTCGCGCACCATCTCCCGCAACTCATCGAGGGTTTCCCCTTGGGTAGCGATGGCATGACCAAGCGCAGCGGCAACATAACCGCACTCCACCTCATCCTCGCTCACTTGAAAAATGATCTCGGTCATGAATGCAGTATCGCACGGAAACAGCCCCTGCTTGCAAGCCAAGCGTGTGCGGTGTTTCACGCGCGGTTGTGCCGCACCCTCTTCAAATCCTTCGTAATCTTAAACGTGTGAGTCTTATCTTTGCAGCGCGCTTTAACCACTAGGTGCCCGCCCGCGTCCTCGATCTCCACGCGCCCCGTCCCGTGGCCGGGGGTCAGCAGCGTCGCGAAAATTATTTCGGTGTGGGTGCGGTCCACCGTGCTCCAGCGGAGCATGGTGCAGGGATCGTCGATGGGAGTGGTGAGGGCGTCCTCGGCTCGGTAAAGTTTCGAGGGGACGGTGGCGGCGAACGCAAGCCCGAGATGTTTTTTGTGGCGATGGATTTTTGCGCGACCGCCCTTGGTTTTCACCTTGGAATACGTGTGGAAGCGGGCTTCCATGCGGCCGGCCTGCTTGAGTTGCGCCCGGTCGATGATCAATGCGAACGGGCCCTCGACGAACAGGAAGAGGCGCGCGCAGAACGGGACAAAGGAAGGATCGTCGCCCCAGTGGATGGAGCCGGTGATGTCGATGCGGATGCCGTTCCAGCCCGGGCCGGAGAGCGGCGTGGTGACGGATTTGGCGGGATTGTTGATGCCCACGCCATTGATCAGCAGCGTGTTTTTTGATGGGGGGTTTGTTTCGAAAAGCTCGAAGCGCCGGTTGCCGAATGTGGTGTCGAGGTAGGCGTTGCCGCCGTTGATGCCGAGGTTGTCGATGAGCCGCTCGCCATCCACCACGCAATGGAAACTCAGGAGGTCGGAGTGGCCGTGGGGGACGCTCCAGCCCGAGGCGCCGCCGCGCACGGAAAGGTAAAGGCCCGGGTCCGGCAGCCGGTCGGCGAGGATGCCCCAGTCGAGCTGCGGGTAAATCTTGCGGACCATGCGCCGCGACGTGCGGGTTGGCCGGATCGCGCGGGGATGGAGGAGGAGCAGTTCCGCGGCATTCGGCCAGGCACCGTCGGAAAACGCCGATCCTGTCCTGGAAAAAGAGCGGTCGAGTTGCTGGAACAAATCCTTTCGCCCGAGGCGTTCCGCAAGCGCGTAATGAAAGGGGAACGGCGACCAGCAGTTCACGTCGCCGAAACTGCACGGCTGCCCGGACGGGCAGAAATCGAACGGGAAATCGAGCGTCTGGTTCACGCCGCGAAGTTTCATGAGCGGATGCCTTGCGCCCGTGGCGCACTCGTGGCTCAGCAGATACAGGAAGGCGTAGCGGTGGCCGTAGTTCCAGTAGCCGATGCCCTCGATCCAGCCGCCTGCGGTGGCTTCGAGCGTCCGGATGTAGGGGATGATCGATATCTCCGCGCGCCGCAGCACTTCCGCGGCTTCCGGCAATTCCTCGTAAAATGCCAGGGCCGCCATGCCCGCGCCGCCTGCGCAGACGGTGTTCCAGTTGCTGTGGTTGTTTTCATACCACCACCGCTTCGTCGTGTCCCCGGTCATTGCCAGAAATGGTTGGAACACCCATTTGGTCGCGATTTGCCGGAACATTGCGCGTTCCTCCTCCGAGAGCGTGGAGTGCAGCCAGTCGTACGCCAGCGCCAGCGTGGTGCTGTTCTCCCCGTAGCTGAGATCGAAATCGGCATTCGGGTCCGGATTTTTTTCCAGCCACATATGCCAGCCCCAGTGTTCCCAGCCTCCCATGGCACGGATGTCCTCCAGCGCGGCCTGCCGGTAAATGGCCCCGCCGGTCTGTTTCCAGCGCACGAGCAGGGTGATGACCCTGCCCTGGATCTCGCGTGCGCGTATCAGATGCGCATTATGCAACGCGGGATCGTAAGCCAGGTCGTGGCTGGCGGCGAATCTGTCTGCCAGGGTGGCGACCAGCTTTGCGGCCTGTTTCAGAAGCGGGGATTTGGATGGCTGTTTGAGACGATTGAACAGGGAGGGGGTGGCCAGCAGACGGGGATGCGATTTCATAGGGGAGAGATACGGGTGCACCGCTATACGACATCATGCCGTGTGCTGGAAAGTCCAAAAAATGGATCATTGGTCGCAGTCGCGCGATCCCGGTTCTGGCATCAATTTGCGCATGAAACCCATTTGGGCATGATTCCAGCTTATGCAGGACCGGAGAACTATGTAGTGAGATCGAGGAGTTATGTAGTCAATAGTCCGCAAAAACCCTGATAAATATATTGATTATTGAATTTGACTAGGTATAAACACCTATAGCCGTCTCATTTGTATCACAAATGTTAATAAATAAACTGTCACTAACCTTCCCGGGCATTTCGGTTGGTTTCCGAATAATCGCTGTGGCGCTCGCGCTTGGTTGCGCCTCAGTGCATGCGGATACGATCTACGTTTCCTACGAAAATGCGAACGCCGTGGAGGTCTTCAATGCCGAGGGGAATGACCAGGGGCCGTTTGTGACGCAGGGGCTGGATTCGCCCTATGGCCTGGCCTTCGACGCGGGTGGAAATCTTTACGTGGCCAACCAGGGCACGGGCACGATCGAGAAATTTTCGTCCTCGGGCATCCACCGCGGGTCGTTTGTAAAAGGCGGGCTGAACATGCCGTGGGGCATCGTGTTCGACCGCGTGGGGAACCTCTACGTCGCGAGCGCGGGCAGCAGCTCGATCGAGAAATTTTCAGTCACCGGCCAGCCGCTCGGCACATTTGCGAACAACGGGCTGAACGGGCCCGTGGACCTGCGTTTCGACGCGGGCGGGAACCTGTACGTGGCAAACATGTTCAGCAAGAAGGTAAAGAAACTCTCGCCGCGCGGTGTCGATCAGGGCGTGGTCGCGGACCTGCTCACCAGCGAGCCAAAGGCGCTGGCGATCGACAGCACCGGCAACATCTACGTGGCAAGCGCCTTCACCAAGACGATCCAGAAATATTCGCCGAAGGGCGCCGATCTCGGCGTCTTCGCGAGGAGCGGCGTGAACGGCCCCGTGGGCATGGCGTTCGACAGCGCCGGGAACCTCTACGTGGCGAATGCCGGGAATAACACGATCGAGAAATACGCGCCATCCGGCGAGGACCTCGGCGTGTTTGCAACCACCGGCCAGAACAAACCCGCATTCATCGTCGCCCAGCCCGACGCAAAGAAACCCGCCGCAGTCGCGGAACTCGCCCCGCGCCGCTAAGGCGGGGGATGCTTTTTTATTCCGGTTCATTTCGGAATGGATAACAACCGCGTGCGGTGATTTACTTTTCACGAAGTGAATCTTTCGCGGATTGCGTTCCTTGTCCCCGCGTTCCTGTTGCTGGCATGCGCGGGAGCAGCGCCCGTCGCGCCCGTGTCATCGCCGGAGGTGATGGAGCGTTGCAAAAAGAGTTACTTCGAGACACTCCAGCGGCTGAACGTTGCGCTCAAAAACAGAAACCTTCCGCCCGTGGAAGTGGATCCGAAACAGATGTGGTTTGGCAACACGGACTTCGACCCTTTTTCGCGCGAGATGGTGGATTTCAACAGCAGCACGCAGTTTAGCATCGATTTTGTTGTCGTCCAAGGACGTGAGCCGCAGATCGATATTCTGCACAGGAATATCCCGTTCGCCTGGTATATCGTGCCGCCAAAGGCGACATGGAGCGCTGCGCGGGCCGCGCAGGAGGCGCGGTTCTGGTACGAGGCGGTGATCGGCCCGCTGCCCGCCAATATCGGGAAACCAAAAGCTGAATACTCAGACAATTATAACGGGGGCAAATACAACGATGGTGAGTGGACGGTGGACTGGCCGCGTGTGGATGCGCAGGGGCATCGCTTTGAGATCGACCATGTGACCTGCATCATGGACGAGAAAAACGGGATGAGTTTTCTGTCGTGCTATCTCGCGTCGAGTTACACGGAGGGCCAGAAGGTGGTTGTGAAACCCGGGGATGCGGCGGCGTCCGCCCGCCCACAGGCTAAGCGACTGATGCAACTGCTCTTCACCAATCCGATGGTATTGCCCGTTATCATGCCAGGCACGACGGGCGGCCCGGGCTGGCTGGATTGGCAGGGATGGGTGGATTGGTGGAACAACGGCAGCAGCGGCGGCAAAACGTCGCTCTGGTCGTGGCTGAAGGGATATTCGGTCACTCAGGTTGGCGCGCCGGATTTACGGATCGTGAACCCGAACCACGTATTGAATTCCAAAACGCTCACCGAGATGCCTTATGGCGATATCGTGGCGCGCCTGGCATGGGTCGTGACATTCCGCGTCACGAAGCCCAGTGGCGTATCGGGCCTCGTCGAGATATGGATCGATACCGAAACTGGCGAGATACTCGGCGGTACGGACGCGGGTAATTGACCTATTTTCACTCGTGCACGTTTGTGACGGCAGGTCGGGAAACGGGTCAGGCCATTCCCCAAGGCTTTCGCACTACTATTGTCCAGCTATCCCGATTACTTGCCGGCGGTAGCAACAGGGCCGATGTAGCCGGTCGAGAGCACGATGTCGTCATACCAGACCGTGTTGTCCTTCGTGGCGTGATGAACATAGAGCCCGATGTTGAAGCGCTTGATCCTCACGTCTGCCGCGCTGCGCCAGCGAAAGCCGCGGTAGTGCAGGTATAGCTTCCCGTCGATCCATGCCGCCAGTTCGCCATTGGCCTGGCCCGGGTCGTTCACCTTGATCATCTGCTCGAGGCAATACCAGCGTTCCTTCTGCAGCGCCAGGCGCCCGGACTCCGCCGGGGCCAGGTTATTGCCCCAGTAATGGCCATCCCGGTCCTGCTTCATATCCATCCAGTAAGTGTAGAGAAACATATACCCGGGCGCGGGATATTTGCCCCAATCCCTCCATGGTTCGAAACTGCAAGTGAACCGGTCCGCGCCACCGGGCCGGATGCCCGCTTTCCCCGTCTGCGCCCATTTGTCCGCGCCCGCCACGCCTTCGATGCCGCCGCCCACGTGATGCAGATCGCCCTGGTCGTAGTCCCTGAAGAACCGGATGTACCGGCGGAAATAAACCCGGTCGTGCCCCTCGGGACCGAACCAGTAATCCATGCGGACTCCCGACTCCTCACCCCCGCGCGCGGGGGCGGTGAACTGCACCGCGCCCTTGCCGGTATGCGCCACGCCCGCATCGCTGATGATCCTGGTATTTCCTTCTTTCAATCCGCTGATGTCGAAATAGCTCTTCAGCGACTCGTCCGATTCAAATCCGTCGCTGAACAGAATCTTCCCCGGCTTCTCCAGTGCCGCCAGCGCGGCGGGATTCGCCCGTGTCTCCGCAGTCACCTCCACGGGGTACGGGCTCTGGGAAAATGCCATCCGACAGGAAACAAGAAGGCCGATGACAAGCAATCTGGAAGTGGCTGTCATATTGCATCCAGCGAATCTGCGACAGGTTCATACTCGCCGGTTTCCATGTCCCGGAGATAGATGGTTTCACCCAGTCGCGTGGAATCCTCGGTCTCGGGAAGGAGGATCAGGCAACATTCGCTCCCGTTTTTGGCAACCACAAATGCGTTCGCGGGGAAATCGCTCAATTCACGCATGGACGCCGTTTCTTTCACGATATCATTGCACGTCCGCGAGATTCGCTTGCGGTCGGTGGTGTCGAGGAATGGTATGAGTTGCCAATCGTCATCGGCTATCTCGATTTTCCCCCCGTTGTCTTTCGAGAGTCTCAACTTGAATCCGGTGGGAAAAGTGAATCCCGCTTTGGCTTCGGTCTTTGCGATTTCTTCGGGTGAGACAGGGAATGGCATGGTTTTGGATCTCCGGACAGCGCCATGGGGTTGAGCGGGGTGTAAAATGCTGCCCTGTTAAAAACGTTGCGCTCCTATTTTGCAATTCCCGTTATTACGTAATAACGGCACCGGTTCCCGCAAGCCGGTTTTCGCGGCATATCAAACCGGCCACCGGCGGGCGCAATTTGTCCTGTCCAATGGAATTTTTAACTGCATCATTGCGGCTTCAAATAACTCCCCGTTCCTTGTGATAACTCCTCCCTGCTTATGAAAACACACACATTCTTCATTCTTGCATCGCTCATCTTTTGCGCCGGTGCCGCTCGGCTCCACGCCCAGGGCGGAGTCGCGCCAAAGGCGCTGGTGGATTTTTCCGCCGCGAATGCGGACGCGCAGGTGTCGGCGGGCGGGGGCGGCCAGGTATCGGCGGTGACCGGCAGGAAGGGCATCGACGTTGCGATCAAGCCGGGCGACAACGGGTTTCCCGGCATCACCATCAAGCCCGCGGGCGGTGCTTCGTGGGACCTCGGCATCTACGGCCACGTCGAGGTCGTGGTGACGAATACGGGCGGCAAAAAAATCCGGCTGAACGTGCGCGTGGACAACGCCGGCGATTACAAGACGCAGCCGTGGAACGCCGAGTCGAAGGAGATCGGGCCCGGGCAGAAAAAAACCATCCGCGTTTATTTCGGTTACTCCTACGGCTTCCGTCCCGGTTTCAAGTTGAACCCGGCGGCGATCATTTCGCTGACCCTCTTCACCGGGAAAACAAAGGATGACCTCGCCTTCCGCATCGACAGCGTGCAGGGCGCCGGCTGGACAGGCGAGAAGATCGGGCCCGATCCCGACCTCATCGGTATCAAGCCGCCCGGCGGTATCTTGCTCGGGCCATCGCTCCCCGCGATCCGCGCCGCGGACCAGATCGCCGCCGGCGAGGGCGCGAAAGCCTCCCCGGGCGCGGACGGCAAATCGCTCATGATCGATTTCACGGGAGGGAAGGAGGAATCCGTCACCTTCAAGCCCGCGACCGGGTTATGGAACCTGAACGAGCATCTGGAAGTAAAAGTCAAAGTAAAGAACACCGGCACCGTCGCGGTGACCCCCTCCGCGCGCGTGGAGAGCGGCGAAGGCCCCTCCGATACCATCGCCGCCGCCGCGCCGCTGGCCCCGGGGGAGGAAACGGAAATCGTGATCCCATTTGCCGCGAAGGTGCCATGGAAAGGCGTGGTTGACCCCAAACAGTCGGACCCGAAAGTCGGCGGCGGGTGGAAGAACCAGCCCGGCACCGGCACTCTCTACCGCAGCAACAAGACCACGGGCGTGACCATTCTCTCCGACAGCACCGCCGGCGCGAAATCACTCACGGTCACCTTCATCACCGCCGGTTTGCCAGCGCTCGCGCTTCCGGAGTGGCTCGGCAAGAGGCCCCCCGTGGAAGGCGAGTGGACGCAAACGCTCGCCGAGGAATTCGACGGCAACACCATCGACCTGCACCGGTGGAACGTGCATGCCCCGAACTACTGGGACAAGCGCATGCATTTTTCAAAGGACCAGGTCATCGTGAAGGACGGCCACCTCGCCCTGCGCCTCGAAAAGAAAACCGGCTATCACAACGACGATCCCACGGGCAAAATAAAACATTCCGGTGCGAAGACCGACTACGCCACCGGGCAGGTGGACACCTTCGGCAAATGGACGCAGCGCTTCGGTTACTTTGAAATCCGCGAGAAACAATCCGGTAAAAAATGCCTCTGGCCCGGCTTCTGGATGGTCCCCGACCGCGGCCTGAAAGCCGGCAAGAACCGCTGGGGAAAGGGGATGGAATTCGACATCACGGAATCCCAGTCCGCATGGGGCATTTACCGCTTCAACGTCGCCTGCCATTGGGACGGCTACAAGGAGACGCACAAATCCATCGGCACCTCGTCAAACTACGTCCAGGCCGACAAGGACGGCTTCATCGTCGTCGGCTTCCTCTGGACGCCCGGCTCCATCGTCGCTTTCGGAAACGGCAGGGAAATTTTCCGCTGGGAAAGCCCCCGCATCTCGGACGAGCCCGAGTGCCTCATCCTCCAGAACGAAATCGGCGGCTGGGACAACGAACCCGTGGACGACGCCCAGCTCCCCGCCGACTTCGTAGTCGATTACATCCGCGTCTGGCAGCGAAAAGACCTCGCCTCCCCCGAAGACGGCGCAAAGCCCAACAAAGGCGAAATGGACGCATTCAACGAAACGCTCCCCGAGGCAACCCCATCGCCCTCCCCGGCGAAGTAGGCCGGTCCTTATGCGCAAACTCATCATTCTCGCTAATCTCCTCTTGAAAAAACCTGACTTTTCCCTTGCTGCTTAAGACAGTTGCTGACCCCATCTGCCGCCGGAGGGGACTGGACCTACGGTTACGATGGCAATGGCTACCTGGCCAGCGGCACGCGCAGCGATGGCGTAAGCTTCACGTATGCCTTCGACGAGGCGGGAAGACCAACATCCGGCGTGACGGATTACCGGCCCACTGTACGGGTGAATGGATCAACGATCCAGGTGATGGGCTCGGTGGCACCGGCGGCCACCGTCACCATTAACGGCACATCGGTGACCGTGAGCGGTACGACAGGGCGGTTCAGCCAGACGTATTCGCCGACGTTGAACACATGGCAGAGCTACACCGTGCGGGGGACGCTCTCGGGCTCCGGCCACGGCGGCACGGACGCCATCGCGGAGGAGGTGCGCGACATCTTCGTGCCCCCGGCGAGCGAAACGCTGGGCTATGATGCGAGCGGGAACCGCACCGGGGACGCGCGGTGGAATTACCACTGGAACGCGCTGGATCAGATGACCTCGGCCTACGAGAAGAATCCTGCGCCGGGGGATTCGCCCACCTTCATCGATTGCACATACGACTGCGAGGGCCGCCGGGTGGAGAAGAAAATCCGGCACGGCAACGACCTCGTGAAACGCACACTCACCGTGTGGGATGGCTGGAAACCCGTGCTGGACATCGATTACAGCGCCGGGTCGGAGGTGGCGCGCCGCTACTACACATGGGGCCCGGATGTCAGCGGATCATTGGACGGAGCTGCAGGCATCGGAGGATTGGTGGAGATCGCGGAATTGAAGAACCACGTCGTGACCCGCTGCCAGCCGATCTACGACGGCCTGGGAAACATCACCGGCCTGATCAACAACGACACGGGCGCCCGTGTGGCATGGTATGAATACGGTCCGTTCGGCGAAGTGCTGTCTGTATGCGGCGAGCGCGCATCCACGTGCCCGTTCCGCTTCCAGACCAAGCGCTACGACGAGGAGACCGGCCAGTATTACTTCGGCAAACGCTACTACGACCCCAAGACCCGCACATGGCTCAGCCGCGACCCGCTGCGTGAAGGCGGCGGGGTGAACCTCTACGCCTATTGCGGCAATGATCCAGTCGGCTCGTTTGATTCGGTGGGGCTTCTGACGGCCAGTGAACGACAAGAATTAGAATTAGAAAATACACATCTTTCAGGTTTAATTTCACAATTTGGTTGGCGTCCCGATTCACCAGAAGAAGTTTACCAGAAAAAGCTCAAGACTCATTTTGGGGGGGATTACGGTTGGAGTTTTGCTCTTCCGGTACCCCTCCTTGGTGATTATCATCCGGGAGGATTCCCGTGGGTGAAGTATTTTGATGTCGGGATCGATAACAAAGCTCAACTCCGGAATCAATATTCGTGGTGGGAATCTGATGAAGACATTGCATTGCGGGAAGCAGTGAGAAGTAATAGAACAAAATACCAGACAATTTTAGCCAACAATGGATTACTGGATAAGAAAGGACGGCAGGCGTTAGCAATTAAACTTCATGGAGCATTGTTTGAAGCAACAACATTGTGGGTATCCATCCCTTTTGGTCTGCCGGCGGCTCCCGAGTTTGAATTAGCAGCTGTGCCCTCAAGTGGCGTGGCGATCGCTGAAGATACCATAGTTGAAGGGGGGCTCAAACCATTTGAAGTAAAGCTGGCAATAGAGGACTATGTTAGGGGAATGCAATCGCCAGCATCAAAAACTGCAATAAACGCTTCATACGATGCTAGAGGTTATATTTCGGTAGCAACAAATGGCGACATTCCAGAACAGGTTTCACTATCGTTAGGTGCTAGAGCGTCGAAAATAGGTGGTATTGGTAACCCGGGGGCCAACACCTCTAATATTTTGGGCCGTTGTGCAGAATTTCGTTCAACAAATGAACTTATGAATAATTTTGGTACAGAATCTCAAAATGTTTTTAGAAGTCTTACTTATCGTCCCAGAAATCTTAATATAGTAGTACCTCCATGTCCGAATTGCCAAACTATGTTTTTTAGTGAACCTTAGGGAGAGAATGATGATATGAAAAGAGAAAATGATTCTTTTGAAAAATCCTTTTCGGATGCGGCTCTGGGGTTGCGGCCATTTGATGAATTCATATGGTTCGGAGTCGATGACGTTGGGAATTTGGGTTGTTTTATCACCGGTGGAATAGGACTTGTGCCTTCGGCTGTATTTGCAGATAGAGAAAAGTACTTCCGTGTGCGCCAAATTTATGAGTCATTACCTAAAAATGGGACTGCTGTTTGTACAAAATTTGGATATGTTACCGATTTGTTTTCAATTGGATGGGCGGAACGAGGTTTTTTTGTATATGAATGGCTTAACAAAACCGGTGATTTGGAGATAGACGCTCCATATCAACTTTGGGTAACTCCGAATACATGTTTGAAAATCAACGACCTTGACGTGGCGACTAGAGAGTGGATGTGTCAATTTCACATTGGCAAGGGAGTGAACTTTGAAATGGAGGTATATATTCGGCGCTCATTCGAGAAATTTAACTGCTAGACGGGTTCGGGAAAATGGGGGTCAGGTAACATGAAAGCAGTTCCCGTGAGCGGTAGATTGGGGGAACGAGAAAGGAACTGCCATGAACTACGTAGGAATCGACATTCACAAGAAGTATAGCGTGCTATGCGCGCAGGATGAACAGGCCGCAAGCTAGCTGAAGCGCGGGTGGAAGGCAACACGGGTGAAGGCTTCGCCCGTTTTTTTGAAAGCCTAGAAGGCCGCACCAAAGCCTCCAAATTCCCTTGACTTTCCCTCCCGCGGCACCAACGACCGTGGGGCATGAAAGTATTAGCTAACCACACCATGCGTCCCGCAAGGTTCCGAACCTGTAGTGGGGCCAAAGGTCCTGAGCTTGTCGAAGATGTCGAGGGGCCCTGTACCGGTTTTCACCCGCCAATATGGCAAAACCGAGCGCAGCGAGATACTCGAGACTTTGAGAGGCCGAGGGGCGAGGGCGGCAACGCCGTGGGCGGAGGTGGGCGGCTTAACTTGTTCCCCGGAACCGACAAAAACATCCCCATTTTTGACATTTTTCGCATCGATTCACTGCCCGATAATGTCCCATTTGTCGCAACATCTCTATACAGTTCGCGACAAACCGGCATCCTCGCGAAAAAATCCGGCAAAGTAGGTGAAAACAACCCCGCTGCCAGGGTATCCCCGTATAAATCCCCCTCCCCGGCGTTCCCGGTATCCCCGTCGCATAAGTTCGATCATCCAAAATATCCCGGACCACTTCCAAAAATCACCATTTCCGGCACATTACAAAGAGCTGGCAGAGGTGCCAGGGCCTGTCTGTCATTTCAGAGCGCTATCGCGCGATTATTTTTCCATCGTGCCCGGGCATCACGATCCACCTGGCTTGCATCCATGCGCGGTTTATTCGGGATAACGCGGGGGCTGGTTCTGTCGCGCCAGCAATGCGTTCACTTCCGCCTTGAGCGATTCCTCGCGGCGCATCGCGTCGCCGGGTTGCTTCCGCTGCTTTTCAAATGCTGCGCGCAATTACTCCCCAACCGGCGGTTGTGTATCGCGAAACTGTTTTTGTTCCAGCACTTTCCTCACCGTTTCGCCCACGCGCTCTATGCGGTCTTTCTGCAGGCAATCCGCCGCGCCTTGTTTCATCACGTGCACCACGTTTCCCTCGGCGATGGTGCCGGACATGATGATGAAGGGAATATCCAGCCCGCGTTCCTTCAGCAATTCCAGCGCGCGAAGCCCGCTGAACTGGGGCATCTTGAAGTCGGAAAAAATCAGGTCCAGGCCCGGCCGGAGTTTTTCGAGATACGTATCTTCGGAATCCGCCCGCTCCCAGTCGAAATCGAACCCGGCGCGGCGCAGGGCGCGCACGAGCAGCTCGGCATCGAGCGGGTCGTCCTCGAGCATCAGGATTTGAAGACGCTCCGGCATTTATCCCTCCACGGTCGGCGGCTGGTTGAGCAGGAGCCAGTACATCCCCAGCTTCTGCACAGCCTCGGCGAAGCGCTCGAAGTTCACCGGCTTCACGATGTAGCTGTTGACCCCGAGGTTGTAGCTTTCGGCCACGTCCCTCTGTTCCTTGGAGGATGTGAGCACCACCACGGGGATCGTTTTCGTGTGCGGGTCGCCCTTGATCCTCTTCAGCACCTCGAGCCCGTCGATTTTCGGAAGCTTGAGGTCGAGCAGGATCACCTTCGGGCCGTTTTCCTTTTTGCGCCCCGCGTGGGCACCCTCGCAGAAGATGAATTCCTCCGCCTCCGCGCCGTCGCGGGCGATGTGGATGCGGTTTGCGAGATTGGCCTTTTTCAAGGCGCGCAATGCCAGCTCCAGGTCCTGAGGGGAGTCCTCGACGATCAATATTTCCACGATGTTCGAATCAGTCATAGTTTGTTTTTTTCAGGTGAAATAAAATGTAGCCCCCTTGCCCGGCTCAGCCTCGGCCCAGATGCGTCCCCCGTGGCGGTTGATGATCCGCTGCACGATCGCCAGGCCCACGCCCGTGCCTTCAAATTCCTCCGCGCGATGCAGCCGCTGGAACACCCCGAAGAGCTTGTGTGCATAACGCATGTCAAACCCCGCCCCGTTGTCTCGCACGAAGTAAACATTCCCATCCTTTTCGCGATTGCAACCGATTTCGATGATTGCCGGCTTGCGGTCGCGTGAATATTTGAGCGCGTTGGACAGGAGGTTGATCCAGACCTGCTTCAACAGCGCCGCGTCGCCCTGGCATGGCGGCAGGTCCCCGACGCGCAGGTCGAGATCGCGCCCCTCCTGCTGCGGGCGCAATTCCTCCAGCACGTCGCGCACCAGTTTGCCGGTATCCACCTCCTGCTTGTTCACCGGCTGGCGGCTGAGCCGCGAGAATGCCAGCAGGTCGTCGATGAGCATGCCCATGCGCTGCGCGCCATCGCGGATCGTCTGCAAATAGCGCCTGCCATCCTCCGGCAACTGCCCGCCGTAATCCTCGATCACGGCCTGCGAATACCCATCCACCGCCCGCAGCGGGGCGCGCAGATCGTGCGAGATCGAATAGGAAAATGCCTCGAGTTCCTGGTTGGCCGATTCCAGTTCCGCGGTGCGGTTGGCCACGCGCAGTTCCAGCTCGGCGTTGAGTTTGTTCACCTCGGCCTCAGCCGCCCTGCGCTTCGCGATATCGATGCGGATCGCATGGTCCTGCGCCTGGATCTCCTCGAGCATCTGGTTGAAGGCCTCGGTGAGCAGCCCCAGTTCATCGCTGCCCAGTTTTTTCGCGCGGATGGAAAAATCCCGGCCGCCCGTGATATCCCGGGCGGTTTCGGCCAGGGAGAGGATGGGCTGGGAGATTTGCTTTTGCAGCGTCTTGGAAAGGAGATAAGCGATCAATATTGCCACGGCGATCGCCACGATCGCGATGAGGATCGAGTTCTTGAACCACTCGCTCATGATCACCCCCGTGTCGAGCCGGAGGTAAAGCATGCCCAGGTTTCTTCCGTTCTGCATCACCGGCTGGAACCCGATCAGGGCGAGATGCTCGTAGTGATACCCCGCATTTCCTGGAGCGGCGGGAAGCAATATATCGGCGACATTGTCCGGGTATTTTGCAAAGAGTTCCCCGGTTTTGTTATAAAGTGCGGCTGCGACGATATGCTTGTTGGTCCTGAGAGCGGACAGGATGTCCGTGGCGTCGCCCTGGTTGTCAAAGGCGAGCGCGGCGGTGCTGTTTGCCGCGATGACTTCCCCCACCGTGGACAACTGCTGCATGGTGGTGTGCCGGAATGTCAGGAATTCGTAGGTGAAGAACACCATGCGCATCAACAGCAATGCCGACACGGTGGTCGCCAGGATGATCACCATGAGCTTCCTCTGGATCGGGATGTCCTTGAGGAGCATCGGTCAATTCCTTTCCGCCGCCTGGAGCAGCTTGGAGCTGATCGTCAGGTGGGCGGCCCTCGCGGCTTCCGCGTTGATCTGGAAGCGGATCTTATTGTTCTCGGTGACGAACCGGATGATGCCCCCGTCCCGGACAAAGCCGTCGATATCGCTCACGGTGAGGATATTCCTGCTCTTCATCTCGGCCAGCACCTCCTTCACCCGTTTGTTTTCCGACTGGCTGACGAATAGAACGTGGCACACCTTGATATCCGAAGGCTGGTGGTAGTGCTGGATGACCATGGGGTGGTTGTTCACTTTCTCACCCCTCACGATCTGCTCCAGCGAGCCGCCAAACGGATCCTCGCCGATGATCCCGATCACCAGGGGCGCCTGCGCCTGCGGGAAGGATTCCGGCGGCCATTTCACGAACTGGAAGAAGTTATATAAAAAAGCGGCCTTGACCTGGTATTCCTTCGAGCTTCCCTGCGCGACCAGATCCCGCCCGCCCGAAAACAGCAGGAGCGACACCGCAAGACAGGCATGGAGGATTTTTTTCCGGCATGCCGGCTGGTCTCGAGTTAGAACCGCCATGATACTTTTCCGTAGACGCTGCGTACGATTTCCTCCCTCATTGCGTTAGGGAAACCATACTCCGCGTGGTGGTCGTGTAAAAGGTTTTGTCCGGTGATGGAGAATTCCAGCCTGTCCGTGGGGTGCCAGCCCAGGCGGACATCCAGCTCGAAGTAGGCCGGCACAGTCCCGGTGGTCTTCCTGTCGATATTGTGCAGTGTGTCCACAAAACGCAGGCCGGCGTCCAGTGTCAGGTTCTGCGGCAGGTCCATGGCGGAGCGGATCGAGAATTGGTGCTTGGGATCGGATGTCTCGCCGAGCGCATTGCTAAAATCCGTCTTTCCCTTTTTTACGCGCAGGTGTTCCTCGAGGAGGTTGTAGCTGCCGTGAAGGCGCCACCAGTCGCACACCTGGTAATCCGCGCCCAGCTCCATGCCGTAGGTGTACCCATGCAGATTATTTTCAAAGAAGAAGGGGGCGCCGGTGGGCGGGGTCTGGCTGATGCTTCGCACGTTGTTGTAATCGTTGTAAAACGTCGAGACCGACGTGGCGACTTTCGGGCCGAGCTTGGCGCGGTAGCCCAGTTCGTAGGCAATCACCGTTTCGGAATCGAAGCCGGGCTGTCCCCTCAACAAAAACGGGGGCGACGCGGGCTCGGCAGTATCCCGGTCGATGCGGGAAGGTGTGCGGACCGCGCGCGAGACCGCCCCCCAGAGGGTCTGGTTGCTGGCTAAATTCCACTGGAGCCGCGCGCTGGGCTCCACCTCGAATCCCGTATAGTCGTTGTGCTCAAGCTTGGTCCCGATGGTGAGATGCAGGGTCTTCACGATCATGATTTCATCCTGGATGAATGCGCTGAACAGATTCCGGTTCAGGGTGGGGGGCAGGAAGGTAATATCCTGCGTCCCGTCGACCACGTCGTGGGTGAAACGATATCCAAACCCCCACACAATCCGGTTGCGCTCATCCAGCCGGAAGCGGTGTTGGAAATCGAGGTCGTAGGTATCGAGATGGTCGACAAGGATATGGGTGCCGTTTGCGCCGGTAAGGGGATCGTGCAACTGCGTGCGGTCGTAGTAAAGTTGCAGGCTCGTGTCGGAATCCTCCGAGATGGTATGCGACCAGCGGCCAAGGAGGTTGCCACCGCCCGCCTGCGACATGCCGCCCGTGGGGATGTTTAAATTACTGCCGTAGATGTCGCCCTGCACAGTGAGGTTGTCCTGCTGGGAAATCTTCGCATCGAGGCGGAATCCCCCCTGGCCCATGCGCCAGGAGTCCGCCGCCGGCTTGCTGTTGGAATAATCCTCATTGCCCCGGTCGAAATACTTGCCATACACCCGGAGATAGACATCGGGTGCAAGCGTGACGCCGTAGCGCACACCGGTGAAATCGCGCAGCATCGACCCGCCGCCGCCCTCCACGTAAAGCCCCTGCGTATCCTTCGCGCTCTTTGTGGTGATATTGATGACGCCATTCACCGCGTTCGCCCCCCAGAGCGTGCCGCCGGGACCGCTGATGACCTCAATGCGGTCGATATCCTCCAGCAAATAATCCTGCACGTTCCAGAAAACACCGGAAAAGAGCGGCGAATAAACGACCCGCCCGTCGATCATCACCAGGAGCTTGTTGCCCAGGTCCGTGTTGAACCCGCGGGCGCTGATCGCCCAGTCGTGCGAAGTTTTCTGAGCCACGTCCAGATTATCCGCCAACCGCAAAGCCTCCGGGATGCTCGTCGCCCCCGAGCGCCGGATTTCATCATTCGTGATGACATCGATCGCCGCCGGCGCCTGGGAATAAGGCTCGGCTTCCCTGGCCACCGAGGTCACCTCGATATCCATCAACTGTTCCAGGCTCAGTTTCTTCAACGCGCCTGGCGACGCGCTCGCGACAGCTTCCTGGCCGTAGGAACGGCCGCTGTTGCAAATGACCAGCGCAAGCAACGGGCAAATCAAGCGGAGAGACCAGCCACGCCGGGCAATTCTTGGGTTTCGTGTAAGCATCGGGCGTTGGAAAATGGCAATTCTCATTGTGTCCTCCGTTGACTGGATGTTTTCCGCACGAGACCGGGGTCTCCTTGAGAATCCTTAATAAGAGTTAATATTTATTTGGCAAGAATAATTGCAACGCAAACGGTGATAAATAGTTGCATGGACGCCCGTTGTAGCTGGGAGGCGACACAGGATGTCATTTGATATTAAACACTTTCACCCACCAGTCCGCCCCGTTGTTCTCCATGAGTACGATCATGTCGCCGAGGTTTGATTTGATGAGCACGGCGGTATAATCGCCGGAGAGCGAATTCATCGGAGCCGCAACCTTCTCGGTGGCGATGATGTCGTACTGAGTAATGAAACGGTCCACGCCGCGGTCGGTCTTGATGTAGGCGTCGATCACGTCCTTCGGGGAGGCGCTGGCTCCTACATGGATCGGCCAGTAGAGACCGTTTTTCCATGAATCAGGATCGCCGAGATTTTTGACGAACTCCGCGATCCTGGGATTCCCCGCGACGGCGCAAAGCGGCAGCAGGAGCAGGAATGCAAGGAGACGGAGCGGTTTCATGGATTAAGGAAAGAGAGGTTAGTATAATCTTGAAATGGAGGGTTGGAAGATTAAAGCCAAGGATATGGCTCACGTTTCAAATCCGCCATACCATTGCAGAGCTCAAAAAAGTATAAAAACCCGGAAAGGCTCCCTCACTTCATGAATACGGTTATCTTTCGGTGTAATCTTATTGTCGCTATTCTTTTAACTATGGTCGCTTTAACCGGTGCATTCACGAATGCGGCGATGGTTCAAACAGATTTGCCGGATGTAGCAGAAGCTGATTTTCATAAAGCTGACGCCCAACTCAACATCCTTTACAAGGAGACACTCAAGGTGATTACGCAATCTGATACCCGTGACAACTTTATCCGGGCCCAACGTGCATGGATTGCTTTTCGTGATGCAGAGGCTGAGTTTCGGGCGAGCATAGGAAACAAGGGCACCGTGGAGGAAACAGAATTAACGAAGGAACACATTCAGCAACTGCGGCGACTCAAAGCATCCATCCCGTAGTGCACCCAAATTAGCATTTACTTCGCGGTCGCTGTCTCTTTCAACCACGGGACAAGCGGGCTGTTGATCTCGCGGAGACCGGCGGCGAAGAGGCCGGCTACCGCGCGCGCGCCTGCCTGCTTGAGGTGGGTGTGATCCTGGATGCCGTTCGGGAAGAATGTACTCTGGCCGGGATCGAGGTACATGAACAGTTCCCTGGATTTTTCATCGCCCATGCCGGCGAGCAGTCGGGCGGTGGATTCATTCATGTCCACGAGCGGGACATTCTGCGCGGCGGCGACTTCGCGGGTGACCCGGGGGTATTCCCCGATAGTCGGCTTCACTGTGCCATCCGGCATAAAAACATGGCGGCAAATGGATGTGGCCAGGATGGGCTGCGCCCCCTTTGCCCGCACTTCCTCCACATACTGCGTGAGCAGCGCGCGGTAGGCGGTGTCGGCTTCTGTGTAGTTGGCCGGCTTGCTTTTGTTCAGGTCGTTGTGGCCGAACTGGATCACGACCCAGTCCCCCGGCTTGAGGTCGGCTGCGATCGGGTCCCACAGTTTTTCATTGCGGAAACTCAGCGTGCTTTTTCCGGCCTTGGCACGGTCCAGGATCGTGACGCCGGGCTTGAAGAATTCCGGCAGCATCTCGCCCCATCCATACTGTGGGAAATTGTTTTTGTGGTCGTACACGCACATGGTGGAATCGCCGATCATGTAGATGCGGGGCGCTTTTGCTGCCGGTGCGGGCTCCGTGGCGGAGAGGTGGAGGGTGAGCAGGGCGATGAGGCAGAAGGCTGCGAGGATTTTCATGAGAACAGTGGGAAAGTTTCCGGAGGATTCAGGCGAGTGAACAGGGAAGCCCCAGAAATGACAACTTTATTGCATTTTGTTGCAAGGCCTGGGAATCTCCATCTAGACTGCCAGTCGAAATCCCAAACTGAGTGTGCAGCCTTGATGTCGATGGTCATTCTTCTTGCATGGGCGAATGTGGCTGAAGATAGTTAAAGGGGATAAGTTACATTGATTGCTTTCGCTGGCACAGACATGGACAGCGTGACCTACGGCCTGACCAAAGGCTGGTGTGGTTACTGATTCCCCAATCAGTAAATATTAGTCATAAGCGGGACCAGCCGACCAACGCGCCAGTCCCGTTTTTTTAATGCGGTGATTTTGAAGAAAATATCGAACACTGAACATCGAAGTGGATAAGCATGACCCACCCACACAAGATATCCTGAGATGCGCTGCGCTTATTTTTCCAACACCACGCGCTGCACCATATTTTCCGGGTTACCGGAGTAAATGAAAACGACGCGGTTCGAGCGGCGCGAGATGGGGATGGAGAGCGGCGCGTCGGTTTCCATGGCCTCGTTTGCTTCATCCTTTACTACTTTCTGCGCCGCCGCCCCCTCCACATTTTCAAGTTCCCAGCCCTGGGGGCAATAGAGCAGTTGCACGCCCACGCTGTCGCCTTTCTTCACGCCCAGGGATTTGGGATCGAACACGACTTGAAAACGCACCTCGCCCACCAGTTTCTCCAGCGTGGCCAGCTTCTGCGCCTGCCGTGGCGACACGGGAACCGGGCCCGGCACGAATGGCGCTCCGTTCACCCACCAGCGTGTCAGGAATTTCTCGTCGGGGAAGTAGGCGGAAATCCTCCCGTCCAGTTTCACAATGAGCGTGTTGCTCTCCGCGCTGAGTTGGACGCCCGCGTCCGGCTCGCCGGGCAGAAGCTGCGGCAGCGGGAGCTTCTTCGCGGGCAGCTTTTCAATGATCTTGGGATACCAACCCTGCCACGCGGGCAGTGCAATTCCGGCCGCCGGGTTGACGACCGCCATCGCGGAAAAATCGCCGTCCGGTGCGCTGGCTGCGCTGTTGTTCTCCCCCTTTTTTTCCTCGGGTCCATTCCACGGCGACCACAGCTCGGCGGATTTTCCGGCGACCTTCACGGTGGCCGTGGCGACGGTGCGCTTTCCCCTTTCGCGCTCGAAAAACAGGCGCTGCACCACGTCGATCGTATAAGTCCCCTCCCGCTCCAGCGGCACGATCTTCATGAAAAGAAATATGCGCCCCTGCGCCATTGTCATCGGCACATCCATGATCTCCGCGCCGAGTGCCTTGATCTCCTGTTTGCCCGGCGTCTTGATCGCGATCTCGAAGGGGCCGAAATAGTCCTCCGATACCTCAGCGAAGAGCGGCGCCGTTTCCCCCCGTACGAGGCAATAGAGCACCACGGCCCCGTGTTTCCCGCACTGTGTACGGTCGATGCCGAGCTGTACCGAGGGCTCCGTGTACACCCATTTCGTATTCGTGGGCACCTTGACGCGCACCTTTTCCTGCGCGAGCAGGTCGCCCCATGTGCGCACCTCCGCAATGGCGGCGGGTTTTATGTCCGCCGGATTTTCCGCAGCCACGGAGCACATTGCGGAAAACAGGATGATGGAGATGCGCGTGAGCCGGATTTTCATGTCTTTTTTCAGGACGCACCGGGGCTTCCCGTGCAGATTGGACGGGAAATTCGACGGAATGCTCCCGCTTTAACCTCCCGACCGAATTGTGCCAGGCACGAGTTACTGCGATCCAAGTGCCGAGTGATCACCCGTGCCCGCCCATAACTCCTTGATTGTCTCCTCCTGGTTGAAGCCGTCGGGGCAGGCGGGGGAGCGGGTGTTGGCGCGGTAGGTGCGTTTTCCATCGGCGGGGTCGGCGAGGTTGCGCAGGCCGGGCATTTGCAGGAAGCCATTGGGGTCGAGTTCGCGGACGCGGCGGGTGGCGTAGCGCAGGTATTCGTTGCGGTAGGCTTCGGGCTGACGGGCGAACCATGTGATCTCGTCGCAGCCCCACACCCAGTTTGGCGTGCCGAGGTGTTTTCCGGGCTTGCCGGAGGAGCCCCAGTTGTCAAATTCCACGAGATAGGGGAGGTGCGGGCATTTCCAGCCGGCGGGGGCGACGCCGCCGAGGCTTTTGCCGTAGATGGCGTGGCGGAATCCGGTTTCGAGCGAGCCGTGGCCGGGCTTGTCGACGACATCCTTGATGTGCTGGGGGTAGGAATGGAAATCGAAAAGCAGCCGGCCATCGTCGAGGCGCACGCCATGCGTGTGGGCATCGATCAGCACCATGTGGCGGCGTGTGCGCTCGGCGCCATAGCGGCGGATGCGCGTGAGGAGGCTCCACCAGTGCTGCGAGAGGGGATCATTGTTGTTCATCAGGTGGATCTGGCCGAGGTGCAGCGCCTCGTAACCGGCGTCGATGTAGCGTCGGGCGCGATAGTAGAACCACATCTGTGTCTCGACCTGCGACATATCCGGCACCGACGCGCCTTCCCCAAAATAATCGCGCATCCAGCGGTTCCCGGCGTGGGGCTGCCACTTCACCGGCTCGCACTGCGCGCAGTTTTCCGGGTCATAAAGCATCGCCTCGTAACGGAAGTTGCGCGACTTCACGGGCAGCGCGAATTCCTCAAACACCCAGGCGGGAATGGGGACGCGCGAGACGATAGGCTCGAAGACCACCTCGAAGACGCACGCCTGGAAGATCGTGTCTGCATCGAGCGGGCGGTAAGCCGCGACCGTCTCCGCCGCCGCCGCGAAATGGGCCTCCTCCCCGTCCCGCTCGCCCCAGATATACGCCGCGCGCCCGATGTATTTCGCCCCGATGTTGCGTAGCATACGCAGGTCTTCCTCGCGCTGCGTGGAAGCATACAGGCGGCTCATGGTGATCGCGCGGGAGAGGTAGTTTTCCAGCACGGCGCGGGAGATTTTGCCGGCGAAGGTGTAATTGGATGCGCTGTTCGCTGCTGCGGGGGATGGTGAGTCGGGAGGCATGGGAGAGGGATGAGTGTAGCCTTGAAATGGATCGACGAAAGATCAAAAATAAGAACTCGGTCGCAGTTGCCCGTTCAACAAATGGAAATATCCACTCTCTCAATCCAGGCTAAATTCGTGCTTGGGAGAGCCCAATCCGGAGACTATATCGACTGGGCGGTGAATGAACTGGCCAAAGGATGGGACTCAAAAAACCTGCGGATATTGGCCGGGTTGGAGAAGGCCTCATCGCCATTCGAAGCGGAGGCGTATTTCCTGAAGGCAAGGACGGAGCTATTACTGCCTGAGTTCACAAAAGACGAGGCAATCCGGGTGTATGCCCTGCACCTCGCACAGCAAATCATCCTGTCGGAAGGCAATTTCGAAACGCTGGTTGGGATGATTTCCGAACTCTGTTATTCGAACGGCTACCCGAAATACCTGATGGTGTGGTATGACCTGAATGACGGGCTTTGTGACAAGAGATCCGGCGATTACCCGTATGCCTGTGAAGCGCTTTACAAGACGGATTCAAAAAGTGTCGTTGATGCGATAGCGCGGGAATTTATCTCCCGGGAAATCAATAATGGAGAGTGGCCGCATATTCCTTTGCGCATGGATTCAAATGTCACTTTAAAACTAGCTGCACAGGTGATTAAAAACCTTGAATTAAAATGCCGGGTTAAAGCCGTTGATGCGAACGTTTCGGATTGGAGTCCCATCATTTTTCAGCCTGTGGAATCGCATTATGAAGGCAAAGGTTTTGGCCCAATGCCGGGAAAGGAGATTGAGTGGATTGATATCGACCCTGTCGTCGTGAGATGGCGGGGGAGGTTGGTGCCTGATTTGAAAAAAGACAAAAAACAGATGTTGATTGCCGCGCTATCGGGACAGAAAATTGTTTTTGAAGATTTTGGCGAATTTATCAGGGTAAATGCAGTTGCCAGTAACCGATAAAAACCAGGTAAACCACCTTATGAAAAGGCCACACATATTCCGCACCGTCCCGCCCCACTTGCTCTGTGTAATTGCAATTTTGCTTGGCGCGTTGTCGTGCCTGGAAGCTGCGCCGGATGCGGCGGTTGCGCCCGCGGTCCAAACCCTGCCTCCCGCAAAGGCCGCGGCGGTGGATGCGGCGGTGATGGCGGAGATGCAGAAGGAGCAGATCGTCGGGCTGGCGATCGGGATCATCCAGCACGGGCACATTGTTTATACGAAAGGTTACGGGCTTGCGGACCGGGAGAAGAATGTGCCGGTGACGACGGAGACGATGTTCCGGTGGGCTTCGTGCTCGAAGCCGCTGGCAGCGGTCGCCGCGCTCCAGCTTGCGGAGAAGGGTCAGCTCGATCTCGACGCTGATGTGCGAAAGTATGTGCCGGAATTTCCGGACAAGGGGGTGAAGATCACCACGCGTGAGTTGCTTTGCCACCAGAGCGGCATCGTCCATTACGCAAACGGCCAGGTCATCGTGACGCAGAAGAAATACGCGGCGCCGCATCCCTTCACCGATCCCGTGAACGGGCTGGATAAGTTCAAGGAATCGCCGCTGCTGTTCAATCCCGGCGAGAAATTTTCCTACACGTCGTATGGATATCTGCTGCTGAGCGCGGTGGTGGAGCGGGCGGGGAAGGAGAAATTCGACGCGCAGGTGCAGGAGCGCATCGCGAAGCCGCTCGGCCTCGCGAGCCTGCAGCCGGATTACCACTGGGCCACGATCCCGGCCCGCGCCGCAGGTTACATCTTGGAGGGGGCGCAGGTGAAGCGCTCCATCGACACGGACCAGAGCTGGAAATGGGGCGCGGGCGCCTATATCTCGACCGTGGGGGATTTCGCGGGCTTCGCCGCCGGCCTGTTGCACGGGAACCTTGTTAGCAAGGTGACGGAAAAGGAAATGTGGACCCCGCAAAAAACCAGCGATGGAAAACCAACCGACTTTGGCCTTGGCTTCGAGGTGCAGGTAAACCCGGCCGGGCAGCTCATAAAAGCCGCCCACGACGGCAAGCAGGAAAAAACCCGCACCCGTTTTGTGATCTACCCGGGCCGCGACGACGGCGTGGTGGTGATGACCAACAGTGAGTGGGTGAACCCCGGTGCGTTCACGACGCTCATCTACGGCGCGCTTGCAAAAAAGTGACACGATGTAAAATCGGCGGACTGGGGATGAAGTGATCATTGCTCCGGGCACAGAAGCCGCGCTGATGGACGGGGTTGCATCGTTAGCTGTGCTGATGGTTGTTTCCGGTTGAAAATTTGGAGTGATATTTTCAGTACGCTGGTGTATTCTTCGTCCAACGAAAGGCGCTATATGCAACATTCAAATCACCCGGCCCTGCTCATTGGTTCCGGCGTAGGGGTGCTCGCGGCAGCAGCGATCACCGCTGGAATCCTCACCCGCAATGTTTTAGTCCGCCGCCGCAAGGCCGCGGCGCTGGACGACGAACCGCTGGAGATCGATCCGGAACATCCAAGCAACATGGAGTATCTGGTGTCCCACAACTCGCAGGGGTTTTGAAATTACCCGCGTGTAATGGCCCAACTGATCTTTAACAACACGGATGGCCCCCCCACGGTCCATGAGACAGGGGAGTCGTGCACCGTGGGCCGGCACCCGGATAACACGATTGTGCTCGATCACGTATCCGTGTCGGGCCACCACGCAGAGTTATTGATCCACAACGGGAGTTACCTGCTCAAGGACTTGATTTCCAGCAACGGCACATACGTCAACGGCCACAAGATCATGGTCCAGCACCTGGAGAACGGGGACAAGGTGCGGTTCGGAAAAGTCGACGCGACAATTTCCATAGAGACTGTCGCGGAAGCCCCTGTCCCGATCGCGCCGCCGCCGTTTCTCAATGTGCCGGGTGACCGGGAATAAAGCGGGCTGCGATCCCTTCAGGATCGGGCGTTGTTTTTATATTGTATCCGGGGATGTCGCAGAGCTCAACCCCCCGGCTGCTGCAGCTATGATGGCTCCGCCATCAAAAAAACAAGCTTACGAGCGCGCAAATACGGAAACCGGTACATGAGACACTCCAGGAGCCTTACTGCGCTTTCTTATTCCACACCGCGAGCGTGTCGGCAGAGCCCTGGCTGCGGATGCCGTTGTCGGTGAGGATGTCGTCGGTGGCGGCCAGCAACTCGGCGCGCTTGAACACGAGCGTCTCAAACGTGTGGGCGTCGAACTCGAGGGTGAGGAATTCATCCTTCGAGTCGCGGAGGAGTTCCACGAGATGGGCGAGATTTTTGACCGGAGTGCCGTTGATCGTTTTCACCACCTTTGCCATGGGGTTGCTGTAGCCTTCCACGAGCTTGTGCGGGAAGAACGGGGAGGAAACCACCACGAGTTGCTCGCCGGGGAACGCAGGTTTCTCCATGAGACGCCGCAGGAGCGAGCTGCCCATGATGCCGGACGCGCCGCCGGCTGACCGCGTATAGCCCGCGACAAAATCCATGGTGGCGTTTGAAAAGACCATCGGCCCGAAGATGAAGTAGGAGGGATAAGTCCCGTCGAGCGGCGAGATAGCCATCGGGTATTTGCTTGTCACCGGCAGGCTCGCCTTCATTTCCTTGCCCGCGCGGATGAGCGTGAGCGGCACCTGCCCGTCCTGCACGATCTTCTGCACCATGTAGGGGAAATTCACCCGGATGTTATCCGCGATCTTGATCATGCCCTGGTCGTCGATCGTTGTGTCGCCGATCTTCGTGATCACATCCCATTCCTTGAGGGGATACCCGGCGGCGTCACTGTCCGGCTTGTGGACAACGATGCCCTCGGCGCCTTTCGGGAGCTTCAGGGATGCGCGCAGCGCGGGGTTTTCCAGCGTCTGGAAGTCGTCGTAGATCGCGGGCTTGCCGTTGTATTTCCCGGTGGCGATGTCTTTCAGGAAAAGGTCGATCTCCTCGCACGGGATGATGTAGCCGATGTTCTGCGCGGAGCTCAGCGTGCTGAATGCGAGGCCGATCATCTTCGCGCCTGCCACTGCGGGCCCGCCGCTGTTGCCGGGATTGATCGCGGCGTCGATCTGGATGCGCAGGCCCGAGACGAGATAGCCGTAGGGGGAAAAGTCGATGCGCGAGACGATGCCCTTTGTAATCGACATGTTGTCGCCGCCGGTGGGGTAGCCGTAGACCATCACCGCGTCCTTGATCTCCGGCAGCGCCGATGCGCGCGGGAGCGGGGAGTGCGTTTCGAAAAATTTCTCGTCGTCGAGTTTCAGCACGGCGAGATCCATGCCGGGCGCGAAGTATTCCACCGTGGCGGAAATTTTGTCGCCGGCCTGGTTTGCCTGCACCTGCACCTGGCTGGCGTAGGAAACCACGTGGGCGTTTGTGAGGATGCGTTTCCCCTCGATCACCACGCCGCTGCCGGTCATCTCGCTGGGCGCGAGCTTTGTCCAGGGCTTGTAGAGGTCGGGCCGGCGTGAGGTGGTGAAAATCTTCACGACCGAATTCTCCACCGCGCTCGCAACCGTGGGTCCCGGTTGCTGGGCAGGAACCACGGGGTTGGCCGGAACCACGGGTTCAATCTTCGGGCTGCCCGCCGGCGCCGTGACAGGTTCCGCGGAGGCCAGTGGAATGGTGGAGGAAAGGGCCAGGCAAACGCCGGCAATCGCGGGACAGAAGCGTCGGAGGAGATGCATGGCGGTGTTATACGCAGGCGGGGATGCGCGAAGCAAGCACGGGAGGTGAGCCTTGCGCCGCAGGAAACGAAAAATTTGTCACGGCCGCGACTTTGTCTATGATTGCGGACATGACTTCCGCACCAGATTTCAGCTTTCAAGGGGACATCGATTTTCTCGGGCCGGACCGCGCGGAGAAGCTCGACGTCTATCTTCCTGGCGCCCGGTTCCAGCGTCCGCTGCCCGCGGTGCTGCTGATCCACGGGGGCGGGTGGCGGATCGGCGACAAGGCGTCCGAGCGGGAGCGGAACATCGGGAGCAACCTCGCCGCGAATGGCTACGCGGTCTTCTCGATCAATTACCTGCTCAATATCGGCGAGAAGACCGGCGGTGAGGACACGCCGATGCGGCTCATGAGGGTGGCGTGGCCGCAGAGCCTGTATGACTGCAAATCCGGCCTGCGATTCCTGCGCAGGGAGGCCGCGCGTTTCGGCATTGTTCCCGGCCGCATCGCGGTGATGGGCGGCTCGGCGGGCGGATCGTTCTCGATGCTGCTCGGCTTCACGTCCAATGACGCGGAACTCAACCGGCACGGGCTCTACACTGAGGAGAGAAACGATGTCTCCTGCATCATCAATTTCTACGGGCCCACCGATGTGCGGGACGAGCGGCGCAGGCTGATCTTTGCCGGCGCCACCGAGGAGCAGACGACTGAAAACGCGCGCATAGCCTCCCCGCTCACGCACCTCGTTCCCGGCCTGCCGCCGATGCTCATCGCGCAAGGCACGGCGGACGCCTTGGTGCCCGTGGACGTCTCGCGTGACCTTGCCAGACGTTACGAGGCGCTTGGCAACGACTATTGGTACATCGAGATCGCGGGCGCGCCCCATACCTTCCACCTCCAGCCGGCGCAGATGGATCTCCGTCCCGTGGTGCTGGAGTTTTTGAAGAAGCATTTGGGCGAGCCTGAGTTAGTCTAACTCCCATAGGGGGAGTTATTCCATCTGGTCGCACAGGATCCGTTCTCTCACTTCGGCACGCCCGCCGAGCGGAGGAAGAATGCGAGCTTGCGCTGGTCTTCCTTTTCGATCTGCTTTGAGTCGATCAGATTTTTCAGGGATGTGCGGGCGTCGTGCAGGCTGCGGGCGAGGGCTGCGCTGGCGGCGTCGGTGCGCGGGGTGATCTGCCGGTCGAGCGTTTCCATGGCTTCCTGCGCCACGGTGAGCTGACGCGGCGTGAGTTTTAACCAGCGCACGGCGTACTTGGCGTCGGGCGAGGAATCGTCCGCGGCGAGCCAGAGGAGTTTCGCGGGGCTGAGGCCGACGACGCCGGAGCTGGCATTCTCGGGGCCGCCGCGCTCGCGGGGCATCATCCGGAGGTCCGGCCTGCCGGGGAAGACATGGAGGAGGAAGCCGTTAAAGCGGTCGATCGCCACCTTTCTCACGCCGGAGAGTTGCTGGTATCCGCCCTCCTGCTCGCTTGCCATGTCCGCATCGCGCCTTGCCAGCGCGGTGTCCATGAAAATAACAAACGGCGGGGGCGAGGTTTCGATGTCCTTCCTCATCACTGCGGCGAAATCCTCCAGGGGCGTGCGTGAGGCGGCGGGAGCGACGGGAGTTGCAGCCGGTGGCGCGACGGCCAGCGGCGGTTGTGGTGGCGCCTGCGGTGCGGGTTGCACGGGCGGGGCGGGAACGATGGGAGATGGAGTAGCGGCGTGCGCCAGCAGTTCCGCGCGGGCGATCGCTTCCTCTGCGGTGCGGAGCTTCGCGGAATCCGCAGCATGCGCCTGCTTCTCCGCGTCGAGCCGGCTGGTGAGATCGACGAACGCCGCCTGCTGTTCTGCGAACTGCTGCGACGTCTGTTTCCACGCGTAAAACAAATATAAACACGCGACTGTGAGCAGGAGGAGCAGGGTGGTTTTCATGGTGGTATGATTAGTCCGCTCTCACCGGCACTGGAGGCTCCCGGTGCGAACAGCCCGGTGAAGCCCGTCCCCTTTCTTTCCTTCTTCCTTCATTGAAATCCCGTCTAACGGGGAAAACGAGGAAATTCTTCCTTCACTGCCCCTTCAAATACTTGTCGAAGAAAGCCATCACTGCCTTTTGAATCTCAGGAACTGACGGGTCGATTGTTGTGCCGGGTGTTGCGGGGGCGAAGTCGTGGCCGGCGTTTCTGACCATGAGGACCTGGTGGGGGACGCGGGCTTTTTCCAGGGCGTCGGCGTATTCGGTGGATTGGGCGGGTGGGACGAGATGGTCTTCCTCGCCATGGACGAGGAGCGTGGGCGGGGTGCCGGGTTTCACGGAGTAGAGGGGGCTGCCGCTTTTCCAGAGGGCGGGGTTGGTGGCACAGGGGACGCCGAAGAGGCCCTCGGTGAGCTTGAGCGCGGCGGGGCTGTAGATCTCGGGGCGGGTGAAGTCGGTGGGGCCGTAGAAATCGACCACCGCCTGCACTGCGCTGCTGACGCCGGGGTAGCCGCCGGTGCCCTCGTATTTCGGCTCGTCCATGGTGGCGAGGCAATCGACGAGATGGCCGCCCGCGCTGGCACCGAAGACGCCGATGCGGTCCGGGTCGACGTTGTATTTCGCGGCGTTGGCGCGCAGCCAGCGCACGGCCAGCTTGCAATCCTCGAGTTGCGCGGGCCATTTTGCGACGTTGCTGAAGCGGTACTCGATGGAGGCCGCGAAATAGCCGTCCACGGCCATGCGCACGAGCGGCGCGCCCTTGTAGCCGCCCCGCGCCCAGCCGCCGCCGTGCACGTAGATGATCGCCGGGAGGGGCTTCGTGGAATTATTCGGGTAGGCGAACTCGGCGTGGAGATCCTGGTCGCCGCCCTTGCCGATGACGATTTCCTCGGGGCCGGTGATTTTGCCCGACGCGGCGGGAGCGCGGTCCGGGGCAGGCGGAAGTTGCTTCGTCCACGCAGGCCCGGGTGCGGGCGTGGCGGTGGTTGCGGGAGAAGGCGTCTGCGCAAATGCGGGAAGCGCGAACGCGAGCAGGAGAGTGGCGAGGAGGTAAGTGGGGCGTTTCGCGGAAGTCATGGGGGAGGTAATCTTACATTAGCGGCGTGGTGTCGGGAAGGGGATTTGCGGCTTCAGTTAGAACGAGGAAATGTCAGACTGGTGGCGAACTCCGTTATCATCGATCCTGAGTGACCATATAGACCCACGGCAGGCAAGCCACTCGGGGGAAGGCTCAACGACTCCGGTTGCAATAATATCATCCCGGTGTCCATGCGCATCCGCATCCTCATCGTAAACCGTAACTATCATGCCTGCTCTTAGCTCAACTTCATTGCCATTCTCGTCACGGCATGTGTTTTTATGCGAGAGACAAAGAACCTGGTTGAACAAACCGTTAAAGTCCGCATAGAGCTTTGGAGATCGAAGTTCGTGCCTTGCCATTCAGCGGTGATGTTAGTGATTAAAGTATAGTCGTCCTGTCAATTTCTCACTGGTCATCCGCATTCGCATTTTCGCTGTTCATTGGCTTGCGTCCGGATGGCTGCGGGCCGGTTTTGAAGACGGTGTCGGGTTTCAGGATGTCGAGGACGCCCTGCAGGCGCTGGCGGGCGGCCAGGGCTTCGGTGTTCTTCGTGTCGGCGGGGATGAGGGGCTCGGCGTAGGGGGCGTTTTTCATGTCGAATAGCTGGCCGGACTGGTTCAGCTTCCAACTGCTTTCGCGGTCGTACCATTCCTTGCGCAGCATGACGAAAATCCAGTCGCGGTATGCGGTGTCGTTCTGGCCGCGCAGGAGCTGGGTGAAGGTTTTTCCGTCGACTACCAGGCCTTTTGGCAGTTTTGCCCCGGCGAAGTCGGCGAAGGTCGGGAGGAAATCGCAGAAGCTCACGAGGCTTTGCGAGACTTTGCCGGAGGGGACGACGCCGGGCCAGCTTGCGATCATGGGGACGAGCGCGCCGCATTCCAGCATGGTGTTCTTGTGGCCGGAGAGGGCCTTGCCGCCGTTGATGGTGCAGCGCGCGGCGTATTGCGGGGCGGTGCCGTTGTCGCCGGCGAAGATGATGAGCGTATTGTTGCGCAGTTTCAGGCGGTCGAGCTCGGCGATGAGTTCGCCGACGAGCTTGTCCATGTAGGCGACGTTGTCGGCGTAGAAGTCCGTGGTGCCGGGCCTGGTGTCGGGCGTGCGGAGGATTTTGCCGTGGACGTGCGACATGGCGTAGTGGATGTAAAAAGGCTGGTCCTTGTGCCGGCGGATGAAGTCCACGAGAAAATTGTGCATCACGTCGGGGAGATACTCGTTATCTTTCAACGGCACATTCTTCCCGTTGACGATGTAGCTTTTTGCCTGGTTCTGCGTGTTCCAGTATTTACCACTGCCCTGGAAGCGGAGGTATTCGTCGAAACCCCAGTTGGAGGGCTGGAGCGGGAGTTGCGCCCACTTGCCCACCTGCGCGGTGACGTAGCCCGCAGGCTTGAGGATTTTCGGGATCATGGTTTCGTTCGCGGGTTTTACGAGGTAGCCGGTATCATTCCCGGTCATGCCGGTGTGAAATGCGTAGCGGCCGGTGAGGAGCAGCGCGCGTGAGGGCCCGCAGAGCGGCGAGGCGTAGCAATGCTCGAAGCGGATGCCGCTCTCGGCGAGCTTGTCGACGTTCGGCGTCTTGAAATGATCCGCGCCGTAGCTGCTCACGCTGCCGATGCCGAGGTCGTCGGCGAGAATGAAAATGATGTTCGGCTTTTGCGCGCCGGCCTCCGCGGCGGAGAGAGGATGCGCAGCGAGCATCCCGAAAATAATGGCTGGCAGGAGGGCGAGGATTCGCAGGAGCGGTTTCATTGCGCAGTTAAACACCTGTTTCCGGGTTAAGTTCCGGTAATTTTCCGGAGGCATCGGGAGCGGACGAAGCTGGCTGGCCGGAGTGTCAATGTTTGTCATTTTTTGGCATGTTTATGCAATGTTTCGACAGGTCAGGCGGTGTGCATTTCTCTGTAAACTCCGGCAATGGGGATGTTTTCATCTACTTTACCGGAGTTCTGCCTTGATGATGGTGGAAATGAGGCGGCGCTGGACAATACTTTCATGCTCCATGGTCGTTGGTGCCGCGGGAGGGAAAGTCAATAGAATTTTGAACGAATTACCTGCTCGCGGATGGAGCGTTACGGGTTGATGTTCGGAGGCGTTTTTTGATTTTGTGTTGTTACCGGAGGCCGATCCGAATGGCGTTAAGATAAGGCCGTTTTAGGATAAACCGGGTCATGTGGTGACGGATTCCAGCGGCCCTCCGGGGCGCATGTCCTTTCTTATAACCGAAACCGGTGGCTTGCGCCCTGCCGAGTATACACATTTTTTTAGAGATAGGACTTGTACGGCAGGAGATATCCACTATTATTGGCATGGGCGGCATGTATTTTTTGCGGGTCCCATGAGTGGCGTGTAACATCCAG